>JAEEGL017034373.1_pt1 | contig 14205 bp, 2 predicted proteins | sample 9134231 | NCBI WGS metagenome assembly JAEEGL01 (sample SAMN16246548, study PRJNA631951) | gut metagenome | biome: gut microbiome; feature: rumen; material: fiber-attached | host: Bos | place: Iran: Karaj | collected 2018-10 | reverse complement strand
CACTCGAAGGTGGTGCTTGGAAAGGCACATCGGACGCTGTTAACCTCCAGAATCTGAGCAACAAACAGACGGCAGACGGTTATGACCAGACCAAGCTAAACATCACCAACGCCACCTTCATGGTGGTGGATGATGGAGCAGACAACATGCGGCTGATGCCTCGCTTCGACAACAGTAAGGTTGTCACCTTCTCCAGCAGCACCCCCTTCAATACACTTGAACTACAGACGGCTGCTGCGACCGCTGGCGACGAGGGCACAGGCACCCAGACGCTCTGGCTGGCACTGGTACCCAAAGCACAAGAGGTTCATCTCTTATCTGAAATTACCGATATGAACGGTCACTACCTACTGGCTCAGGATTTTACCTTCGATTCTGAATCGCTGGGATCGTCGGATCACCCCTTCCGCGGTATCATCGACGGTCAGCTCAACACACTCAGCGGCACGACTTCTACACCCTTGGTGGCATACGCTGACGGAGCCATCATCAGGAATGTCATCCTCGAAGAAGTCGGCATCAATGAGACGACTGGAAATGTCGGTGCCATCGCCTGCAATGCCGTTGGCTCTACACGTATTTATAATTGTGGGATATTGAGTGGTACGGTTAAAGGCACAGCCTATACGGGTGGCCTTGTTGGACTTCTTGACGGCACATCGCGCGTCATCAACTGCTATAGTTACGCCGATATTTCTGGTGGCACTAACGCAGCAGGCATTGTGGGATATAATAATGTAAGCACAACGATGACCAACCTTAAAACGATGGTGATGAACTGTATGTTCTACGGCAACATTACTGATGCCTCGACCATGAAACCTGTTTATGGAGGTCAGGTAATAAGCAACGCGGGAACGGGTGGTGTGAATAATTATAATTATTACCGCAATGGCAAAGATGTAACATTCGATGATAATTACACAAATTTTGATGCATATTACTGTACTTTACCTGCTGATGAAGAGTATCTGACTCGATTTGAATACTACCGTAGCATATTGAACAGCAACAAAAAACTATGTACATGGTGGATTAACGGAACATCTGAAAATGTTCCGACAGATGCCGATGTAAAAGCCGTTGGAATCGCCAAGTGGGTGCTTGACCCAGAGATTGCTCCTTATCCAATTTTGAAGATATGGGACAAATACCCATCTGTCATCAATCAAGACAAAACTCAGGTGTGGGATCCACGGACTGAAGACGCTGATGGTAACCCTTTGGCTCCACACTGGGTAAATCGTTCGTCTGCCCCTGCTTATCATGGCAAACAACTTGGTACTATCAGTGTTACTGTCAACGCTGGTGCTAAACACGCGGGCACTGGCATAACATCCACGACATTGTCATCTGTCATTGTTATGGATATGGATACATTGAATCATGATTACTGCTATGCCAAGATTCAGTTGCCATATTATAATGAGGTGTTTGGTGACCCTTCGATTATGATTCCCGCTACAACAGCAGATGATTATACAGAGAAATGGAATCAACGTTATGGCGGAAACTATAAGGACTATGTCGTGACAGGCTGGAAGATCACTGCGGTTTCTGGAGGCACACCTGGCACTTTCAAAGGCTATGCTTTTGCTTCAAGCGGTGGAGTATCTGCTGCTGCCATTACTCCAGATGATACTTCAGGAAACCCTTGGGAGGATGGCTTTAATTTTGCTGACCGCAATTGCACTAACAAAGATCTGTATGCAAAGAGCGGACGTGTTTTTGCACAGGGTGGATACTATTATGTACCAGAGGGAGTCACAGCCATCACCATTGAGGCATATTGGGGCAAGGCATTCTATCTACATAACAAAGAGCATAGTTTGGATCGTGTGAACGTGGCCAGTGGAGGAGATAATGCCACCACAGCAGAATTCGGAACAGCATTCTCGCCTGCTGGCTCATTGCCAACTACTTTCCAGGATCAAACGGTTCAAACAACTTTACAAGACGCTATTGGCCAACTAACCAAGAGTGCCTCATTAACGGTTTATGACCAAGCCATTGTTCTCGTTGGAAACGTTCAGGTCAAGAATCGTAGCCAGAGTGTTGGACGAGACAAAACGGCAAGCAACAGCCGTCCTTTCACCATTATGAGTATTGATGAGGACATGGATAACGAGCCGGACTATTGCTTGGAATTACAGTTCCGTCAAAAAACAGATCGACCTACTATTCATCCCGTCCGTTTCGATTTTCTACCAGTTCCGGAGTTAGGCCTGGCAATGAGAACGAATCAGAATGCATATGCTATAGGTGTCTTTATTCCTCAAGGACATTTTGAAATTACAGAAACTTCGTTTATGCATACCACACAGTTCGAATATGATGGCGATGCTGGTAGAGTAGAGTCTCCTATCATCCTTAATGGTGGTCATTTTGAACAAATTGTGGTACGCTATGGTAATAAGGATAAAGTAAGTTATTTCCTTCTGGGCGGTCATTTCCGCATTAAGCGTTTTACCCCAGGCCATCATGCATCAAACAATAGTAATGCTACAGTACGTCACTGTGTTGTCAATGCTATTGGTGGAGACTTTCCAGAGTTTTATCTTTCTGGTATTTATAAACCAGACTTACCAGTCAGGGCCGACAACCCGCATTGCTATATCAATGGTGGTAAATTTGGCACTATGGCTGGAGCAGCCTATGAGCAGGTGAATGGCGATGTCACGTTTAAGATTGACCATGCTATCATTGAAAAATTCTATGGGGGCGGTATGAATGGCGCTAAACCCGTAACAGGCAATATTGATGTTACAATCAATAACAGTATCGTTTATGATATATTTTGCGGCGGACCAATGGTTGGCATAATGACGAAACCTGATGGGGAACCTCGAAAGATCGTTACAACTACCGCCTATAACACTGTCTTTAACAAATTTTTCGGTGGTGGAAATGGTGGAACTAGTTACTATCGTGAGCAGAAATTTGATAATGATATTAGTTGGCCTAGTGATTGGAAGGCTAATACATACTTTTTTCCGACCTTTAATCCATTGAACACAATTTCAAGCAAAACCAAGCAATACGATACGAACAAAGGATATCATGACATGTTTGAATTTGAGGTGTTCAATTCGTCAAACGGACTTAATGCAAACTGTGTGGGGCGAACATTCATTCAATGGGCACAGTTTGGAACGACTATCACGGGTACTATCACAAACACCTTGACTAATTGCACAGTTGAGCATGATTTTTATGGTGGTGGTAATATGGGAACTGTCGATGGCGATGTTATATCAACATTGACTAATACCCATGTGAAAGGCTCTGTTTTCGGAGCTGGTTATTCGGCGGAAATTCCCCGATTCCGAATGCACGATGTAAATAACGTGCATGTTCCAACCCGCAACAATGCTGGTCTTATTGAGGAACAAGGCTATTTGGATTATGTCCAGGACAACGGTGAAGATCGTTATTACCGATGGACTAACGATAAAAATAACAATACAGCATCTACAAATGCTCCAACGTATTGGAGTGAAGCCGACGGAGAATGGAAGTGCTATACGCCTATTTCTCTTGAGGGGCTTGGAGAAGTCCATGGCGCTACTACATTGACCATCGATGGTACAAGCCAGATTGACGGTAACGTCTTTGGCGGTGGCGATGCCAGTGCCGTCAAGAAGAAGGAAGGCGTTGATGACAGTGGCAACACCACTGTCATCCTTCAGGGTAAAGCCGAGGTACTTGGCAATGTCTTCGGTGGTGGTAACAAAGCCGAGGTGCAGGGCAGTACTGAGGTGAACATTCAGGAATGATGTGAGATGTAAGAAGGAAGATGGAAGATTGAAGAAGGAAGAAGGAAGATGGAAGAATAAGAACAAGGTAAATGACAAACGAGATAGCTCATAAGACAGCACAGCAGGGTGAGATCATCCTCTACCAGCCCGACGAGACCGTAAGGCTCGAGGTCAGGCTGGAGGATGATACCGTGTGGCTGACTCAGGCTCAGATGGCTGAACTGTTTCAGAAAGATCAATCGGTTATAGCCAGGCATATAGGAAATGTCTTTCGTGAAGGAGAACTAAACGAATCAAGTAATATGCAAATTTTGCATAATACTCTGTCAAAGTACAAACCGACAAAAGTATATAGCCTTAATGTAATTATATCTGTAGGTTACAGAGTGAAGAGCAAACGAGGTACTCAATTCAGAATATGGGCTACTGCTATTTTGAGAGAGTTCCTTCTTAGAGGGTATGCTGTCAGCCAGCAAACTCGTTTTCTGAAAGAAGACATAGACAATCGTCTTCTGAAACATGAAAAGAGGATAGAGGCAATAGAGGAGAAAATAGACTTCTTTGTGCGGACGAATCAGCCGCCGATGGAGGGATTATTTTACGACGGTCAGATATTCGATGCCTACCGATTTGTGAGCGAACTGATTCGCAAGGCAAAGCATCGCATCATATTAATAGATAATTATGTGGACGAGACGGTGCAGGAGCATTTCAATCGTGCCCACGACCGATTTCTGCTGATCGATGATGAGGTGTACCACATCGGAGCCTCGTTGAAGGACTTGGGTAAGAAGTGGTTCGCTTTCACCCTGATGCGCGATCTCACGGCGGCGGAACTGATGCAAAATCAGTGGTAGTGCTACGGCCTGAGAGCGGTTTATGGCTGCAGTGGATGGAGAATAGAGGGAAACGATTATTTGAAGTGACGATATAATAACGGTTTAGATATGAACAGATTTAGGAAAAGATACATACTGAGACTCACACTGGTACTGACTGCTATGCTGACGACTGCGACGGCAATGGCAGAAGTCGAAACACCGACAGGCGTGGTAGTTCATGGCAACGTCTATGGTGGCGGTAACCTGGCTACTGTCGGAGGCAATGTAACTGTTAATATGAGTGCGGGTACCGTGGAGAAAGATGTCTATGGCGGTGGTGCCTTGGCCAATACAAACATCAACAATGTATCGAATTATGGCACGAACTCTGAAGCCATATCTTCAACAAGCACCAACACAACGACTGTCAACCTGACGGGTGGAACTATCAAAGGTGATGCCTATGGCGGTGGACTGGGACAACTTGGTACTGCAGTTTCTGGTGAACACTATACAGCAGAAGATGAAGAAGTAATTAATGGTTCAAAGACTGTTGACGACTGGAAAGTAGAACCAGTTGCTGCTGCTGATGGTGTTGGATCTGTGAAGGCCATGGTCTATGGTGATGTCAATGTGAATCTGGGTAGTGATGGCGGTTCGACGGCAACAGCCTTCTTTATCACAAATTACACAGGCGACCATGCAAGCGTGATAAAGAGCGGTCGAGTGTTCGGCTGTAACAACCTGAACGGCTCGCCCCAGGGCAACGTGACGGTGACGGTCTATAAGACGGTTGCAGGTAACCACTCAAGAACAGCACATGCAACTGATAATGAAAACAGGCCACAAACAGGAACGGGCGTAACACCATCTTATGAACTTGCTGCTGTCTATGGCGGGGGTAACTTGGCAGACTTTACCACGTCTGGCAAAAAAGCGAATGTAAGAATCATGAAGTGTGACGTTAGTATTCGGAGTGTCTATGGCGGTGGTAACGCCGCAGAAGTACCTGAAACGGATGTCCTTGTGAATGGTGCATACGAGATAGCTGAAGTGTTTGGCGGTGGTAACGGTAAGGATCAATATACCCTTGACGGCGGAACAACATGGTTGACCAATCCTGGCGCCGATGTCAACGGCAATGCGACCACCCTGTTGAAAGGTGGCTATATTCATGAGGCATACGGCGGTAGTAATAGTAAAGGAACGATTTCCGGTAATGTATCTATTGACAAGTCGTCTGGTGGCGATTGTGATTTGACCGTTGAGGATTTGTATGGTGCAGGTAAGGATGCCGATATCGAGGGTGACTTGATTATGGTTATGGGCTGTAGTCAAACCAGAACCGAGAATATCTATGGCTGTTCCAAGAATGCAAATGTCAAAGGTAACGTGGAGTTGACCATTACCAGCGGAGAATATGGTAAGGTGTTTGGTGGTAACAATCAAAGTGGTGCCATCTTCGGTCATATCATCGTGAATATTGAGGAGGTTGGTTGCTCGCCTATTATTATTGACGAACTCTACCTCGGCGGTAACGATGCTGCCTACTCGGTTTATGGCTATTATAAGGCCAAGAAATATGCTAAAACTGAATCTGGAGAAGAGAAATTGTTCTTGGATGCTGGAATGACGATACCTCTTTATAAAGATGACAGTAACAACTTATATAAAGATGAGGCTAAGACGATACCTCTTTATAAAGATGAGGATGACTTCTTATACATAGATCAGGAAAAGACCAGATTTCTTTATATGCCGAGAACGTCTGAAAACGACCCCAATGCTATTGTAGTATTTAGTGAACATCCTCATACAGTTTTGGATGAGACTAAGACTCATTATGATGATCCGAAAGTAAATATCATCTCTTGTACCAGTATCGGTCAGGTGTTTGGCGGTGGATTAGGAACAGGGGCTACCCTCTATGGCAACCCGAAGGTGAACATCAACATGATTAAAGGGGCATTTGGCGACAGTGCTCCCGCCTCAGGAAATCCTGACAAGTTGGGTGCAATTGGTACAGTCTATGGTGGCGGTAATGCTGCCGATATAGTTGGCAACACCACGGTGAATATCGTTACGGAATCTTCGGTCGATAAGATTGTTTGGAACAGTACGACTGATAAGCCCGTATATGAGACGGATGGTATAACACCAAGCACAACACCTGAAAATGTCGTTGGTGCCTACATCACTGGTAACGTCTTCGGCGGTGGTAAAGGTGAAGCAAAATTGGAGGCAGGAACAGCGGGAGAAGCATTCTTGTGTGCGAAGGCCATGGTGAAAGGAGATGTCGGAACACATGTCAACATTGGCAATGGCTTGGTGACTGGTAGTGTCTATGGTGGTGGCGAAAAAGGTCGAGTGGAACACAATACGGAGGTAAAGATAGGACTCGATGAAGCTGATGTGCCTACAGGAAAAACAAGTGCCCCCATTATCAATGGCAATGTGTTCGGAGCCGGTAAGGGTATCAATACTCATGGCTACTCGGCCTTAGTACGTGGCACAAGTACTGTCACCGTTCAGGCCGATGCCAAGGTTAGAGGCAGCATCTATGGCGGTGGTGAGATGGCTTCGGTGGGTAAATATAAAGTCGAAAATGGACTACCGGTGGCATTGGCCCCTGACAACATTCACCCCAATAGTGGCTATTGCTACGTCAACATCCGTGGCAACGCAGAAATCGGCCCCGATGATATGAAAATGACAAAGGAGGGCGGTCCCTCAGATGCAGGGCACGTCTTTGGTGCCGGAAAAGGAGTCCTGCCATACGAAAATGCTGACGATGAACCTTTCCACATGAATGGTGCTCAAGTTCTTGACGAAAATAACGAGTGGGATGGTAAATCTTGGGACGATGCTCCGACAACTTATCCTGCATATAATCCTAATGCAGAACTGGACGATGACTATGTTAAGTTTATTAAGTCTTTGGCTTTAGCCACCCAGACCGTAGTGACCATCGAAGGGAATCCCTTCATCAAGGGTTCCGTGTATGGCGGCAGCGAGAATGGCTTCGTACAGCAGGATACGCATGTAACGATATCGGGCGGTCAGATAGGCAACGGCTATGTGCAGATGGATGATAATGGCAATTATCTGCCAGATCCACTCTCCGTCAATCGTCGTTATACAACAGATGAATGGTCGCAAGGAAAGTTGATAATGGGCAGTAATGACAGACAAGCCCTGAAAGATTTGGTTTCTACAACCAATTATACTTCGTCGCTGCCTGAATGTGCAAGTTGGCGGTATGGAGCACCGTATGCACCATACGATGTGTTTGCTGAAGAAAGTGGCAACTATCCTTCCGGCTCAGCATTTGCCACAGCTGAAGGTGGACGGCCAACTGGTTCTGACGGACACACGTTCTTCGGAAATGTGTTTGGCGGCGGCTCTGGCTATTATCCTTATAAGGCCGGTAGATGGTTTAAGGATGCAGGTGCAGTATATGGCGATACGTATGTGACGATTAAGGGCGGACATATCCTGACCAGCGTCTATGGTGGTAACGAGATGACCGATGTGGGTAAATATGATGACAGCGACAGGCTCAAACTCCTATCAGGTGGTAACTGTTATGTCACTATGATAGGTGGCACCCTCGGTGTGCCCCGTACGTTGGGACAGATTGACAAGCATCCCGTGACCTGCTACCTCTTCGGAGCAGGTAAAGGCGACCAGCGCGTGTTCTTCAACAAGTCGACGAATGTGGGGAATGTCTTCGTCCATATCTCTGATGATGCCAGAATCTACGGTTCCATCTTTGGTGGCGGTGAGGATGGCCATGTCATGAAGAACGTGACAATGAACATCGGTGGCAGCACACTCCCAACAGCAGTCTCAGGCAACTCAGTTTTATCTTCTATATTTGAAGAATTGTCTGGCAGTAAGACCGTGGGTGAAGTGGATTATCCGTACATCGGTACCTGGGGTACCTCCTATGTCGATGGTAACGTGTTCGGTGCCGGCCGTGGTTTCGGTGGCGATGCCTATACCGCCGGTAACGTGGCAGGTACTGTCACGATGAATATTTACGGCGGCACGATGCTCGGCTCCGTCTATGGCGGCGGGCGATTAGGTTCCGTGGGATATGGTCTCTTCGATGCGAAAACATCTACAGGTGGTGATATGCCGGGTTACGGTGAGATGCGCCCTGACAATACGACGGAGACAGAAAGCGGCAATAGTGAGAGTTTAGACAGCTTTAATCGTGGCCACGTAGATATCACTATCAGCGGCGGTACTATTGGTAATAAATGGGAGTTTGTCGATGTCGATCCAAGCACAACACCTGCCAATCTGGCTACTTGGAAAACTAACCATAATGTTCCCAATACGGAATATGAGGAACCAAAGGTCGTCACAACTGATAATAAAACTCTATATTATTATCAGCTGAAGCATACCAAGGGCGGCAATGTCTTTGCTGGTGGCATGGGTCGCCAGAAACAGATAGATGGTCAAACTCTTATCGATCCTGAGAAGATAGACTGGAAGAAACTGGGCAATGTCAAGCAGACCACACTGACTATCACTGGTGGAAAAATCATGAGTAATGTCTATGGTGGTGGCGAGTTGGGTGCTGTGGTACCTTATGTAAACGGTAATACTGTTGAGGGCGGTACGACACAGATTAACATCAGTGGCACTGCTGTCATCGGTACGTTGATAGAAAGGTCTGTCACCACTACCGGTGAGGGCGGAAGTGATGTTACGACTAAAGTCCCAGTTTATACCTTCGGCAGTGTCTTTGGCGGTGGTATGGGTAATGAAACAGACAAGACGAGTTCTGACGAAGAAGCCAGGATTGGTGGACTTGTCAAAGGCAGCACAACAATTACGATGTCGGGTGGCGAAGTAAAAGGCAGTGTCTATGGTGGTGGCGAGATGGCCGTTGTGCAGGGTAACCATACTACCACCGACAGCAAAACCGTGGGTACTGAGGTTAGCATCAGTGGCGGAACCATCGGCTACAACCAGGATGGTTTCGGCGGTGCCACGATGGGTAACGTCTATGGCGGTGGAAAGGGTAGCCTTACTACTGCAAACGCAGGTCTCATCAAGAACAATACGTTGGTCAAAATCACGGGCACGCCTACTATATACCATAATATTTATGGTGGCGGTGCCTACGGCTCAGTAGGAACCTTTACCTTCACTACGGGTGTACCTACCAGTTGGACTGACGACACTGGTAAGACTGAGGTTATCGTCGAAGGTGGTACCTTTGGTATCAATGGTCATGAGAACGGTATGGTATTCGGCTCGTCGCGAGGTGATGTGGCTGCTCCGACCGGTTCACCTGCTGTTGACCCCAATGACCGTCTGGCCTGGGTTTACGATACTCATGTTGTTATTGGCAATTCCACTTCCAGCGGAGGACCAACTATCAGGGGTACTGTATATGGTAGTGGTGAGAATGGTCATACTTTCAATAATACTCTGGTGGATGTTAATAAAGGTACTATAGGTATTGAAACAGACGAAGATATTACCTATACAGAGAATGGTAAATCATTCACAAAGGGCGGTGCTGCTTATCCCTACCGTGGCAATGTCTATGGCGGCGGTTGCGGTACGGATACTTACCCCGTTACCGTGACGGAGGGAGAGGGGCAATCCGCAGTAACCAAGACTATTCAAGCCTTCAACCCCTTGGCAGGTATCGTGTATGGAACTACTACGGTTAATATCAATGGCGGCACAGTCGTGCGTAACGTCTATGGTGCCGGTGCCATGGGTTCGGTGGGTAAAACCACTTGGACAACAACTACTACAACAACTGGCGATGTTACGACAACGACGAAATCTGCTACTACTTCCGGAGGCGCGACGACAGTTAATATTGAGGGCGGAACAATAGGCGTAAGCGGTACGGTTGGCGATGGTAATGTCTTTGGCGCTGCACGCGGTTCAAAAACTGTCGTACAAGCAGACCGAAACGACATTGCAAGGGTTAGTGTAACGAATGTTACCGTTTCGGCTGGTGAAGTCAAGGGTAATGTCTATGGCGGCGGTGAGTTAGGTGACGTGGGAACCATTGTCAAGAATACTACCGATTATAATTATACTTGGCAAAAAACCGGCGGCGGTGATAATACCCCTTCAAACAACGGCATAACTGGCACCAATACCAACACTGGTATCTGCAATGTGACCATCACTGGCGGTACGATAGGCTCTACGACTGCAGGTGGCAATGTGTTCGGAGGCGGCAAGGGCGATGCCAACACATGGTGGTGTGAAAAAGCCATGGCGTTCGCCACGAATGTCAGCATCTACAAAGGCAGCGATGCTGCAGAACCCCCGGTGGTGTATGGTAGCGTGTATGGCGGTGGTGAGATAGGCCGCGTAGAAGATGATACGAAGGTGATCATAGGAACTGCGAATAGAAGTGATGTGCCTGAAATCAAGGGCAACGTATTCGGTGCCGGTAAAGGTGGAGCGACGCGAGGCTACTCGGCATTGGTTCGTGGCAACTCTATTGTCACCGTTCAAGGCAGTGCCAAGGTCGGTCGTAACGTCTTTGGCGGTGGCGAGGAAGCATCGTTGGGTAGATTTGTTCTTGATAAAGGACTACCGAAATCACCGGCAAGTGGCGGATATTCTGAAGTTACTATCCAAGACAATGCCGAAATCGGATCAAGTGGCACAGCCAGCCATGTCTATGGTGCAGGTCAGGGTGTCGAACCTGCTTTTGATTCTTCAAATTATAAGAATTTCAAGAGTATGCAACTCTATGATAACCGTCCAAAAGGTGCAAAAGATGTTAGAGGTACATATTGGGATTATTATGTCGATGATGACGGAAATGAAGACCGAAGATTTGTCTGGGTATATTATAAAACAGAGCCAGAATATCAAGCGTTCCTTAATACACTGGCTTTGGCCAGTCATCCTGTGGTGACCATCGGCGGAAATGCTACCGTTAATGGCTCCGTCTATGGCGGTGGTCAGAGGGGTATCACCATGGGTACTGTGGCTGTCAATATAACCGGTGGAACGGTGACCCAAGATGTCTATGGCGGCGGTGCCTTGGCAGATACTAACAAGGGTAACTGGGATGACTCCCAGTATACAGCAGTCACATTACCAGAGGGGCATACCCTGACTGACCTATATACAAGAACGGGAGGTTCAGGTACAGCCGATGATCCTTATACATATACAGAAGCCACAAGTGCAACGGGCGCAGCTGCTAATGCGACGTATTACAGTAAGGGCACATGGGCAACAGGTAAGTATGATGCGACGACTCATGCCACTTTCTATAAGACGAATGTCACCCTGACAGGAGGCACCATCATGGGCAATGTCTATGGCGGCGGACTGGGACAAATCGCACGGAAAGCCTCGGCTGCTGTCGGCACTACACCTGCTGTGACGAAACTTGATGAGGTGAAGGCCAAGGTATATGGTGATGTACTGGTTACACTCAACGGAACAATAACTGTAGTTACTGGTGAAGGAGGAAGCACTACTAATGCCTATAATGACAACTGCGTGGTTCAAGGCAGCATCTTCGGCTGTAACAACCAGAACGGTAGTCCGCAGAGTGCTGTGACTGTGCATGTCTATAAGACGCAGGAATGGGACGGCCATGAGTGGACAGCGAGTGATAAGATAGACAGCGAGAAAGCTGAAGACCACTCTTATCATGTAAACGCTGTCTATGGCGGTGGCAATCTGTCGGCATTCTATCCAGACCTGAAGTCTGCAAGAGACACCGTCCAGGCTAATGTTATCATCGATGGTTGCGACCTGACAAGTATCAAGCAGGTGTATGGTGGTGGTAATGCTGCCTCTGTCCCGGCCACAAATATCACCATCAATGGTACATATGAGATAGAAGAGGTTTTTGGCGGTGGTAATGGTAAAGATGACATAACGATTAATGGTGTGACACAGACCAATCCCGGTGCCAATGTGGGCTATGTAGCTTATTCTACGGATTATGATATTCCAGAGAGTTCTAAGGCGGAGCGAACGACGAAATTCAGCTATGGCTCTGGTAAAGCCTCTGTGAATATATTCGGCGGTGTGATTCACCGTGTCTTTGGCGGCTCGAACACCAAGGGTAATGTGCGTGAGACCGCAGTGACTATGCTCGAAGAGACGGGAGGATGTCATTTCCAGGTTGATGAGGCATACGGCGGTGGCAAGAGCGCACCGATGGATGCTGAGGCCAAATTGTTAATGGCATGTATCCCTGGTCTGAAATCTGCTTTCGGTGGTGCCCAGGAGGCTGACATTCTGGGTGGTGTGACGATGACCATCACTAACGGCACTTTCGAACGTGTGTTTGGCGGCAACAACATCAGTGGTACAATCCAGGGACCTATTGTGGTGAACATTGAGGAGATGGGCTGTAGGCCTATCATTATCGGTGAGCTCTATGGCGGTGGTAACCTGGCTGGCTATTCTATCTATGGCTACAATACTGATAGGACGGTAAAGGAATCTGGTAGTAAATTGTATGATGATCCTGTACTGAACGTGAAGTCGTTTACTAGTATAGGTGACATCTATGGTGGAGGTTATGGCTCAACCGCTACCATGGTGGCTAGTCCTACCGTGAATATCAATGTGGCGGAAGGTAAGTTTATAGATAAAGTTGCAGACGCTTCCGATGCTGATTATGGGAAAGATACTTATAAGTATAATGAAAATGGCTACATAGGTACAATTATGACGATTGATGGTCATGAGGTGACCGTTCCTCCTCATGAGACGGGAAAGATTGGTGCCATCCAGAATGTCTACGGTGGCGGTAATGCGGCGAAGGTCATTGGTAATCCTAATGTTAATATCGGTACCAGATTAGGAGAAGATGAATATATGGCTGTAATTGTTGAGGAGGGTGAGACTTTGACAGACTGCTACACCTTCACGAAGGCTTCCGGCACAGCTGTTGCTGGCACGACCTACTATCAGAAGGAAGATGGTGGAGCCTATAGGCAAGTGACTGTTGACCCGGGTGCTTCTGTGGAAGACTACTACACCCAGGAAGAATTCTCTGGCGCAGCCGCAGCTGGCAAGACCTACTATAAGAAGTTCACAATCAAGGGTGCTGACATCCGTGGTAATGTCTATGGTGGTGGTAATGCCGCTGAAGTGACGGGCGATACGAACGTTGTCATCGGAAAGGAGACCACCACGCCATAATATAGCCAAAACATGTACTCGGGTGAATCGATCGATTCACCCGAGTGATTTGATTCATTCACCCGGCTCACACGATCGAATGACCCGAGTGTGAATATCTTTATCATCCTTTCTTTTTGTATCTTTCCTTTTAAAATTGCTGCCATTCTACCATAAAAATCTAAAAACCCTTTATTTAAGGATGTTTGTGTGTGGTGGTAGAATGGTGGCAGTATGGCGGTAAATGGCAGATTTTAGCCAAAAAGTTTGGAAATGCAGCGCTTTTTTAGTAACTTTGTGGCATGAAACTGACATTCGTACTAAGGAACAAGAAAAATGCGCTGAAACTCTCGACAAAGACATTGGAGAGGTTTATGGAGCGCATTAAGACCGACACCAAGGATGGTGCTGTGGCCCGTCGTCGTAGGCAGCTGAGTATGGGGGAATATACCGACGGTTTTGACCGCCAGTAT
>JAEEGL015580221.1_pt1 | contig 14205 bp, 8 predicted proteins | sample 9134231 | NCBI WGS metagenome assembly JAEEGL01 (sample SAMN16246548, study PRJNA631951) | gut metagenome | biome: gut microbiome; feature: rumen; material: fiber-attached | host: Bos | place: Iran: Karaj | collected 2018-10 | reverse complement strand
TTACAGTCGGGAACAAGTGACCTGGCTCAACAATCTCGCACATACCCTCATCGGTATTATTGCAAACACCTGTCCAAGGAATAGGATTAGCCTTTGTAATCTCCTGGTGTGCAATCTTCAAGCCAGAGATCTCCTCAGCGACAACGGCTGCCCAGTCAGATGTGATAGTAGTGTCACCACTAGCCTTATTGAGGTTAACCTGAGTAGCGAATACGGTAACCATAGGAGTCCAAGCCATTCTCAACTGATCAGTTGGGCTGATTCTCTTGATCTTGCTGTTATCCTTAACCTTCAGATTAACATTCAGCATACCGTCCTTGGTGTACCAATCCTTAACGGTCAGACCAGCCTCAGAAGCACGGTCGATGATATACTCACTATCTTCGTCGAGCACCTTAACATCCGCGTTGGAAAGATCAGCACTTGACGGGTTCATATAGTACTGTGCAGCGAAGCTCAGCACCTTGAAGCCATCAGAGCAAGGATAACGCTGGTCATCATCATAACCCTTGGTCTCCTTGATGTTCCATGCAGCAGCAGGAAGCTCATACTTCAGATAGTTCAGAGACAGCATCTTGCAAGCCTCGATACCCTCATAGTAGCAAGCGGGCTTGAATACGAGAGAGCGGAGAGAAGTCTTAATGAGCACGTTCAACTGGCTCAGACCAGTCTGCAGACCCTCGATAGCATCGTTAGCATCCTGCAAACCTTGTGTCAGGTCCTCAATAGCCTGCTTGTAGGTCTTACCACTTTCGAGCTCACCACCCAGCATGTTATTGATATTAGTAATAGCTGTAGAGTTGTTAGAAACAGTCTTACGGAGAATGTTCAACTGACCGATGACACTGTCGATTCTCGTATTAAGAGCTTCATCCTTAAGGTTAAGACCTGGGATAATTTCCTCTTCCATGCTCTTCTTGAAGTCTTTCAGCGTATTGATCTGGATCTGGAGGTCAGCGTCAACAGCGCGGAGCAGACCGATACTATCCTTCAAACCAGGAATCTCCTCTGTAAGAACCTTACCCATGTCAGTCTCAAGAGCCTCTACGCGACCGTAGATCTCCTCAATAGCGGCTTTGAAGGTCTTACCATTCTCAAGCTGGCCACCGAGAAGAGCATTGATATCACGAATAGCTTGCTCAGCATCGCCAATTTTTTTCTCTGCAGTAGTCTTGAAGGCAAGAAGATCTGCTACTTTCGGCTTAAGATCTGTCAAGTCAGTGGTATGACCTTTTACTGTTTCCCTGAGGGTGCTAATCTCACCATCGATACCAGAGAGTCTGGTTTCCATCTGGGACTTGTAAGTCTCCAACTCAGATCTGAGCTGACCCAGGGCATTTGTTAATGATGTGTTGTTTCCATCGATCAGGCTACGAAGCTCGTTGATGTCGTCATCATAGTCCTTACAAGAAACGAACATGCTCGTAGCAGCAAATGCAAAGGCTACTAAGAGCAAAGAACTAAAAATTTTCTTTTTCATTAGACTAAAAAAAATTAAATTAAACTAAATATATACTTTATGCTTAAATTCTCTCATACTAAAGCCCCCCTCCCAAAGGAAAGGTGACAATAATTTTGTGCAAATATACGCTTAAATATCAGAACCCGCAAACAATTCTATGTGTTTTTTTACAAAAAGAACAAATTTTAACATTTTATATCCCGATTATTCGTAAATATTCCCGAAACACGCATAAACAGAACGATTTCGGCAAGTGAAGAGTAAAAAAGTGAAGAGTGAAGAGTGAAGAGTGAAGAATAATAGATAGAATAGTGACTATAGTGACAATAGTGACAATAGTAATTATAGTGACAATAGTGGCAATAGTACCTATAGTACCTATAGATATAATAGAGGCAATAGATATTACAGATATTATAGATATTATAGATATTATAGGGATATACCTTATTATATAATACGCGCGCGAGGAAAAAAAGAATGAGCCGAAGCTCATTCTTTTGGGGAGGGGGGAATATAGGGGGATAGTACCTATAGTAACTATAGTGGCTATAGTACCTATAGCTCTAAACCCTAGACTCTAAACTCTAAACCATTTACCAGCATTAGAACTCGGCATTCTTGGGGGTTCTGGGGAATGGGATGACGTCACGGATGTTCTGCATGCCGGTGACGAAAAGGATCAGTCGCTCGAAGCCCAGTCCGAAACCACCGTGGGGACAGGAACCATACTTACGGGTATCGAGATACCACCACAGGTGGGTCATATCCATATTACGACGCTCGATCTCTGCCATCAGCTTATCGTAACTCTCTTCACGAACAGAACCTCCGATGATTTCACCGATCTGCGGGAACAGCACGTCGGTACCCTGCATGGTAGGACCGGGAGCGACCACTCCGCGGTAACCGATGGAGCCTCCATTGTCTGTCGGCTCGTTCTGTTTCATGTAGAACGACTTGAAAGAGCTTGGATAGTCGGTCATGATCACCGGCTTCTTGAAATATTCCTCCACCAGATAACGCTCATGCTCAGAAGCCAGGTCGTCACCCCACTCGCATGGGAACTCAAACTTCTTACCTGCCTTGATAGCTTCCTGCAGGATACGGATACCGTCAGTGTATGACAGACGTACGAATGTCTCCTTCAGCACACCCTCCAGACGGGCGATGAGTGTCTTGTCGATCATCTTGTTGAGGAACTCGAGATCGTCCTTACAGTTATCGAGTGCCCAGCGTACGCAATATTTGATGAAGTCTTCCTCCAGACTCATCAGCTCCTCCTGATCGAGGAAGGCCACTTCCGGTTCCACCATCCAGAACTCTGCGAGGTGACGCGGTGTGTTACTGTTCTCTGCGCGGAAGGTAGGGCCGAAGGTATAGATAGCACCTAATGCCGTGGCTCCCAGTTCACCTTCCAACTGTCCGCTGACGGTGAGTGATGTCTGTTCTCCGAAGAAATCATCATCGTAAATAATCTTTCCATTCTCATCCTTCTTCAGGTCGTAAAGATTTTTCGTAGTCACCTGGAACATATTACCGGCTCCCTCACAGTCACTGGCTGTGATCAGCGGTGAGTGGAAATAGTAGAAACCGTGCTCATGGAAATAGGTATGGATAGCCATCGCCATATTATGACGGATACGCATCACGGCTCCGAAGGTGTTGGTGCGCAGACGGAGGTGAGCATACTGACGCATATACTCGAAACTCTGTCCTTTCTTCTGCATCGGATAGTCACTGCCGCAGAGACCGTATATCACGATGTTCTTACACTGTATCTCGGAAGCCTGCCCTTGTGCAGGACTCTCCACGAGGATTCCTTCCACACCGATACATGCGCCGGTGGTGATCTGCTTGAGCATCTCAGCATCTACCGTTGCCGGATCGACAACGATCTGTACGTTCTTGATGGTTGAGCCATCGTTCAGTGCGATGAAGTCGACGGCTTTGGAACTACGATGGGTACGTACCCATCCTTTTACGCAGATTTCTTTTCCATATTCGGTGTCTTTCAAGACATCGACAACTTTTGATCTTTTCATTGAATGATGATAGTAAAAATAGTGACTATAGTAACAATAGTACCTATAGTAACAATAGTACCTATAGTGCCTATAGCTCTAAACTCTAAACTTTAAACTATGAACTATGAACTATGAACTATTCAAACGCTCCCATGCGCAGCATGTCGACTTCCTTCTCGGTGAGGAAGCGCCAGTCGCCACGACGGAGGTTCTTCTTGGTGAGTCCTGCAAACTGTACACGGTCGAGCTTCACCACATGATAGCCGAGGCTCTCGAAGATACGGCGAACGATACGGTTCTTTCCGCTGTGTATCTCGATGCCCACCTGACTCTTATCGGTCTCGCTGGCATAGTCGATGGCATCAGCATGTACCTCACCGTCTTCCAGTTCGATACCCTCAGCAATCTGCTGGATATCGGCAGGGGTAACGTTCTTGTCGAGGAACACGTGATATACCTTCTTCTTCAGGAACTTCGGATGTGTCAGTTTACTGGCAAGATCACCATCGTTGGTCAGGAGAAGCACACCGGTAGTGTTACGGTCGAGGCGTCCTACGGGATAGATACGCTCGGGACATACATTCTTCACCAGATCCATGACCGTCTTGCGCTGCTGCGGATCGTCGCTGGTAGTAACATAATCCTTCGGTTTGTTCAACAGCACATATACTTTCTTCTCCAAAGAGACGGGACGGCCGTTGAACTCCACGATATCAGCGCGAAGCACCTTGGTGCCCAACTCCTTCACCACATCACCATTGACGGTGACAGCACCTGCCTGGATAAAGTCATCAGCCTCACGACGGCTGCATACACCGGCATTGGCCAAGTATTTGTTCAGACGGATCGGCTCATTGGGATCGACATGCTGCTCCTTATACTCGATACGTTTCTTCAGACTGTACTTTGCATTCGGGTCATAGTCGGCAGTGCGCTGACGGAGGCCCTGCTGCTGACGAGGCTGGTAGCCGCCACGTGACTGATAGCCACTGCGCTGTGCACCGTAACCGCCACCCTGCTGACGTGACTGATAGCCGCCACGACTGTTGTATCCACCACTCTGCTGACGCGGCTGGTAGTTACTGCGGGGCTGATAATTGTTTTGACGGGGCTGATAACCGTTTTCCTCCTCATTGTTGTAATAACGTGGACGGAAACGGGAATCTTCCTCATTGTTAAAGCGTGGACGGTAGTTGCTCTGCTGACGTGGCTGATAGTTGCTACGCGGCTGATAACCACCTTCCTCCTCATTGTTATTATATCGTGGGCGATAACCACCCTGAGTGTTCTGCTGACGCGGACGATAGTTCTGACGAGGCTGATAATTGTTTTGACTGCCGTAGCTTACACGTTGACGGTAAGAACGCTGCTGTCCCTCTTCCTGTTGCAAACCGGCACCGAAACCTTCCGGACGGAACCCGCCGTCACGATCATCTTCTGTTCTTCTTGGTACATAAGCACGCTGTGCATGGATTCTTGGACGCGGACTGCGGCCAGTACGATAACTCGTGTTTCCCGTTGCAGGACGATAGCCTTCGCGGCTATTCTCTTCTGAGTTCCCTGCCTGTAATTCTGACTTGTTTTCTAATTCTTCTGACATAATAGTAATTTTAATAAATAGTGACTATAGTACCTATAGTAACAATAGTAACAATAGTGATTTAAACTTTTAATAAACTGAGCTGCCTAATCGCTAGGCACATTAAGAAATAATAATTAATTAGATACCTGTATAATTACTTGGCGTTATCGCCATCAATTCTGCTTTCACCGCATCGCTGACATCCAATCCCTGGATAAACTCGTGGATACGTTCTTCTGTCATCTGTGTGTTTGTACGCGTTAAAGCCTTCAAAGCCTCGTAAGGATTAGGATAGCTCTCACGACGGAGGATGGTCTGGATAGCCTCGGCCACCACAGCCCATGTATTATCAAGGTCACGCTGCAAAGCCTGCTCGTTGAGGATCAGTTTACGCAATCCCTTCAACGTGCTCTGTATGGCAATCATCCCATGTCCCATGGGAACACCTACGTTACGGAGTACGGTAGAGTCGGTAAGGTCGCGTTGCAAACGGCTGATCGGAAGTTTCTGGGCCAGGAACTGCAGGATGGCATTTGCCATGCCCATATTTCCTTCGCTATTCTCGAAATCGATAGGATTGACCTTGTGGGGCATTGCGCTGGAGCCTACCTCTCCGGCTTTGATCTTCTGCTTGAAATACTCCATGGAGATATACATCCAGAAGTCACGGTCGAGGTCGATAACGATGGTGTTGATACGGCGCAGTGCATCGAAGACTGCACCCAGCTGGTCGTAATTAGAGATCTGCGTGGTGTATTCTTCCCGCTGCAGTCCTAACTTCTCACTGACGAAACGGTTACCGAACGATTTCCAGTCGTAATCGGGATAAGCTACATGGTGCGCATTGAAATTACCGGTGGCACCACCGAACTTTGCCGTAAGTACGATATCAAGCAAGCCTTGCAACTGCGTACGGAGACGATAGACATACACCATCATCTCTTTTCCCAAACGTGTGGGTGATGCCGGCTGACCATGGGTCTTGGCAAGCATTGGGATATCCTTCCACGCTTCCGCATAATCGGCCAACTGATCGATCAGTTCCTGCAGGAGCGGTACATATACCTCATGGAGTGCCTCTTTGATAGAGAGGGGCACGCTGGTATTGTTGATATCCTGTGAGGTGAGACCGAAATGAATAAACTCCTTATAATGCTCGAAGCCACCGATCTGGTCGAGTTTCTCCTTGATGAAATATTCAACGGCCTTGACATCGTGGTTAGTGATCTTCTCGATATCCTTCACACGTTGTGCATCATCCTCCGTAAACTCACGGTAGATGGCACGCAAGATTTCGAAACAGTCAGTGTTGATAGAAGCCAGTTGGGGTAACGGCAGTTCGCAGAGTGCAATGAAGTATTCTATCTCCACGCGTACACGGTAACGAATAAGGGCATACTCAGAAAAGTATCCTGCTAACAATGCTGTTTTCCCTCTATAACGACCGTCGATTGGTGATATGGCGGTCAACAGATCAAGATTCATCATCTTTCTTAATAATACGTATTATAATAATGAGTTGCAAAATTACACATTTTTTTTAATAATAACAAGAAAAAGATATTAGTTTAGGGTTTAGGGTTTAGAGTTTAGGGTAATTTAACGTAGTGTTGTGATGTTCTTTACTTCTCTCTGTACCGCCAGAGAGAAGTAAACAAGAGAGAGCTCGTTGCACGCTTCGAGTCAGAACAGATTACGATTCTGAAAAACTGTGCTGCGGGACTCGCTTCGCTCAAACAGGTCCTCGCACTGACTTCGTCACCGTTTTTCATCATCATATCTGTTACCTGACTCTCCGCTATCGCAACTTCACCCCTCTCGCTATTGCAACTAATGGTTATTTACCTAACAAAAAGAGGATGTCTTCGGACATCCTCTTTTGTTGTGGGCGTTGACGGATTCGAACCGCCGACCCTCTGCTTGTAAGGCAGATGCTCTAAACCAGCTGAGCTAAACGCCCTTGTTTTGAAAAGCGATGCAAAGGTATGGCTTTTTTTTCAATCCACCAAACTTTTTTGAAACTTTTTTTGATTTTTCTTCAAAAAGGGGGAATTGGGGGGAGATAGAATAGTAGCTATAGATACAATAGTAGCTATAGATACAATAGGAGTTAGACGAGACTTTCTATTTCCGATTGGGGGAGGATGCCTAGGATCTTCTTGCCATCGGGGGTATAATTAACATTTGAGCAGGCGAAGAGGGCATTGACGAGATCCTCCATTTCCTGGTTGCTGAGTACCTGTCCGCGGGGGATGGCCGCATGTCGTGCCAGTGACAGTGCCAGGGTGTGGTAGATATCCTCATCGGACATCATTACCGACTCCTGTGCGAAGGCTATCATCTGTTGTAACAAAGCCGTCGGTTGTAGTCCATCCAATCCTGCCGGCACACCTGCCACCGCATAACTTCCATTACCGAGGTTGGTCAGTTCAAAGCCGATACGCTCCATTCCCGCCATGATCTGCTCAAGCGTTACCTCCTGTGAAGACGACAGTTGGACCCACTCCGGGAACAGCACCTTCTGGACAGTAGCCGTCTTTTCACGCATCTGTTGCATATACTCCTCATATAATATACGTACATGCGCACGATACTGATCGATGATCATCAGTCCGGATTTCACGGCTGTCATCACATACCTGCCTTTATATTGATAGTGGATGGGCGATTTCTCGTCGGCCAATGTCGGAGACGGTGTCTCATCGGATGAGAAGAGTTCTCCAACAACCGGTTTCTTTTCAGGAGTCAGGCCCTCATATAGTTGTTGCCAATCTTTCGGCACCTGTTCTTTTCTGGGTGTGGACGACTGCTGGAAAGGATTATACTGCGGGTCATATTGCAGTCGTGGAGCCGGTGCAGTACGTTTAGAAGGATCGAACACTGGAATATCAGGTTTTCCTTCCGTATCAAACATGATGGCCGGTATATCATGGAATTTCCCTAGCGCTTCCTTGATGGCTGCGGAGAGAATCTGCCATATCGTCTGTTCATTCTCGAACTTGATCTCCGTCTTGGTAGGGTGGATATTCACATCGATATCTCCTGCCGGTACATCAAAATAGATAAAATAAGGTATCTGTTCACCATTGGGCAACAGTCGTTCGTAAGCACCGCTCACCGCCTTATGGAAATACGGGTGGCGCATATAACGTCCGTTGACGAAGAAAAACTGCTGAGCACCTTTTTTCTTCGCTGCCTCCGGTTTACCGATAAAGCCACAGATCTTACATACGGTCGTCTCCACCTCTACGGGAAGCAAGTCCTGATTGAGCCGTTTTCCAAAAACGTTGACGATGCGTTGTCGCAGAGACGATGCCCGCAGGTTGAACACCTCTACCCCATTGCTGTGCAAGGTAAAGTTTATCTGTGGATTCACCAGTACGATCTTTTCAAACGTAGAGAGGATATTATTCAATTCGGTAGCATTCGACTTCAGGAATTTCCTACGTGCCGGAACATTATAAAACAGGTTCTCCACATAGAAATGAGAGCCCACCGGACAAGCCACAGGTTGCTGACTGATCACCTTACTACCAGCGATGGTCAGTTCTGACCCTACCTCTTCGGAAGCTATGCGCGTCTTCAACCGAACCTGTGCCACCGCAGCAATACTGGGGAGTGCCTCTCCGCGAAAGCCCATCGTATGGAGGTCGAACAAATCTTCCGCCTGTCGTATTTTAGAGGTAGCATGCCGCTCGAATGCCATACGGGCATCAGTATCCGACATGCCCGAACCATCATCGATCACCTCGATACTGGTTCGTCCGGCATCTACGATAATCACCTGGATCGTCGTAGCACCTGCATCAACGGCATTCTCTACCATTTCCTTCACGACAGAAGCCGGTCGCTGTATCACCTCACCAGCAGCTATCTGGTTGGCAACGGAATCTGGTAAAAGTTGTATAATATCACTCATGGTAATTCCTCCTTCTCATTGTTATCCCTCAACGGCAGACCCAGTTCACGCCGAGCCCGTTCCTCTATCTCCTTGAGCCGTTCTTTCCGCTCATCGACATAGAGGTAATCATGGTGAAAGCGTCTCGGCTTTCTCACTTTGAACAGGTTGAACATCGTCATTCTCTTTTAATGCGTTATCTTCTGCCGGTTTCTTTGACAATGTCTGCAAAGGTGCCGTATGGCGCGCCACCACCTTCAGTTCCTGGCCCGACGCCTTTCCTCGCCAATTAAAGATATCCTCCTTATTCAAGGGCCGTATATAGTCGAACCAAGCGAAGTTGTGGAGTTTCAGTTTATCGGGAGGAATCTGTGTCATCGGATAGAAGGTAGCATCTGCCTTCGTTGTCCATATTTTCTGCATCTTACGTTCTTTCAGGTACATCTTCATCTCATTGGTCTCGATGTAGTTCATTCCCATGAAAGTACTATCCTTATCATCGATGGGATAGAAGACTGACTGCACATTACCCACGGCATCGCTACGGTATATCTCTCCCTTTTCGAAGTATGCATACATATCTTTCGAGGACACCTGGTTATAATGCTCCACACTATCAGCCATCTCTATCGACATGGCCTGTCCCTGTACATGTGCCTTGTCAATGGTAGAGTCTTTCATAAAGACCTCGATCACCTCACCCAGCAACTGCCTTCCTTCGTTCCATGCAATAGGATCCTTGTACATTGTCATACAAGAGTCTTTCGTATTGTAAACCAGAGAGTCGCAAACAGCCTGCAAATCAACACGATAAGTACGAACCTTATCAAAGCAATGGATCTCCCGCCATACAGAGTCGGTCTCGATGTTATGTGTGAACATCTTCAGAGAGTCTGCATGCATATACAACGTGTCTTTCTGGGAGTAGTCAACCAGCATGGCACGGATGGTGGCATAGGCAGTCCCCACTTTCTCATCATACCAGAAACGGTCACAGAACAGTTGGTTCTTGTTCTCAGTATCTTTATAGACAACATTTCCGAAACCTTCGCTGATGCCTGTCTTCTCATCATGATACAGACTGTCACCGGTCAGTTCCTTCTCCTTGTTCACCAATGTACTGCGTCCGTACAGTTGTGCCTGTTCGGTATTCGTATCGTAGTACCCCTGAGCGGTATGGATGACACTCTCTCCGGAAGTTATCTCCGAAGGACCCACGATATGTGCGAGTGCAGTATGGGTATTGTAATGCAAGGTATCTGTCACCAAGAGGAATTTAGGATTCTTCAGGTGAACATTATAATTAAAGATTGCCTCGTGCGACTCCGTGTGATACTCACCCCAATCGGATGTCAGCACATTCTGTTTATCCACCATCTTTCCTCCCTCGAAGAAATAGCCGAGGTTATACAGTCGGTCGAAATCGAGACTGTCGGTGTACAACTTCGTCTTCCGGTGAGTAAGCACCACATTACGCCGTGCCATCGCCATCTGATCGTTACCGTCGTAGTAAGCATAGTCACTGGTCAGCGTCAGGGTGTCTCCCTGTCGCATGCGTACATGTCCGAAAGCCTGAAAAGAATTGTTTGCCTCAAAGAAAAAAGCACTGTCACACGTCAGCGTAGCTCCCTTATGGCGGAACTGCACCTTACCGTTGAGTATCTGTGCGTCAGGGCGGATGCCATAACGGTCGTAGCTCAGTTTGTCAGCATGCACGAGATAAACCCTTTCATCCACCTTCTGTCGGTTGCCCCTTCTTTTTCTTGGGGCCTGATGCGACTCTGCCAGACAAATCCCAAACAGGCATAGAATCAACAACAGTATGATCCTATGCCCGCCGAAACAACGGTTTATCTTCTTTCTTCCTATCATTTCACCCATCCCTGATATTCGAACTGACAATCCTTATAACGATCGTTCATCCGAACATAGATATCCTTTAATTTCTTTTTCACCCAGTCTTTGAGGAATTCTTCCTTACGTTTACTCAACACGACGTTCTTCAACACCTGGAAATCTTCCGTGATGGTTGCACGATGACCGGGCGTACGACTGTTGAGTTTAACGATAGCACATACCGTCTTTCCCTTGCTGTTGATCATCTTGAAAGCTTTAGAGATACTGTCAACCTCCAACCCCTCTATTGCACGTGCCACCTCAGTGGGGAGATCCTGCATACGGAACTTCGAAGTACGTGTTCCTTCTGCGGTGTTAGCCATCACACCATGATTATTACGGGTATCCTTGTCATCAGAAACATACATCGTAGCCTCTTCAAAAGAGAATTTCTTTGCGCGGATATCGTCACCAATGGAATCCAAGCGAGCCTGAGCCTGTTCGATAGCCTCATCGGTAACATTTGGTTTCAGAAGGATATGACGACATTTGATCTTATCACCCCGTTTGTCGATCAACTGGATGATGTGGAAACCGAACTCTGTCTCAACAATCTTTGAGATCTTCTTCGGATCGGTCAGATTGAAAGCCACATTAGCAAAGGCAGGGTCTAACATTCCACGTCCGGTATAATCCAGTTCTCCACCCTGTCGGCTTGTGCCGGGATCTTCCGAGTACAGACGAGCCAGTGTCGCAAAGGTAATATCTCCCTTCGTCACTCGTTCGGTATAGTCACGAAGCTGATCTTTTACACGGTTGATCTCTTCTGGAGATACCTTCGGTGTCTGTGTGATAATAGATACCTCCACCTCTGTAGGTACAAAAGGAATACTATCTTCGGGAAGATTCTTGAAATAGTTTCTTACGTCAGCAGGTGTCACGGAAATGTCCTCCACGAGTTTATCCTTCATTTTCTCCGTCAACTGTCGGTCACGGAAGTCATCATGCATCTCCTGACGCATCTGTGTCAGTGACTGCTTACGGTACTCCTCCAGTTTCTCACGGCTGCCAATCAACTGTATCCAATAGTTGATCTGCTGATCAACCGCTGTAGATATCTCACTCTCGGTCACCTCGATACTGTCGATAGCTGCCTGATGCAGAAACAGTTTCTGTACAGCTATCTGCTCAGGGATCGAACAGTCGGGGTCACCTGACCATTTGATATTCTCTGCTTCCCCCTGGAGACGCATCTGTTCTACATCCGACTTCAGTATCGGCTCATCACCAACCACCCATATCACCTCATCAATGATACTGGCCTCATGGATAGGTGCCGGTACAGCTTTAGCCGTATCTTTATCCGCTGAGGATGCAGTCCTTAGCTTTCCGATGTTTATATTTTTTGTTCCATAGACATTCATGCTGATGGTCAGGATAACCACAGCAGCAAATATCGTCAGGAAAAGACTTCTACGTTTCATATCTTTATTTATTTTACTGTTTTCACAACTTCTTGGTTGACTACCACAGGATAACGGCGACGCAATGAGGCTACCCACTCTTTTTCCATCTGATCCTGATAATCAGCTACAACCTGCCCACGCACATCATCATAGGTTTCAGGACCTTTCTTGAGCAGTTTGCCATACACAGCTTCGTAAGGATAATCCTTCACCGGTGGCACTACTACACTTTTCTTTTTAAATACTTTGTTATCGATCAGTTTATTGTCACCTTCCTTGAAGATACCTTTGACCACACGAATGCGGATAACAGAATCACCGTTAAAGGTTGTACGCAACTTCTCTGCCCAACTATCGAAAGGCAGTCCCTTCAGGGATTTCTTCACGGCCTTGATATCTTTCTTATCCTTGGTATTATATGCGATACCCTTATAACGGGGTTGTTCCCAGTTGTATTTCTTACGATTTGCCTGGAAGAATCTGGCCAAACCAGCCTCATCAGAAGCAGCCTTCTCCCATACCATGCGGTTACTGATCTCATATAACAACAGTCCGTCGTGATACTCACGTATCAGATTCTTCATTTCAGGATCAGTAGCAGACAGTTCTGCAGCACGTTTCTCCAAGAGTTCTGCCGTTGACACCTTTGCCTGTGATGCAGCCTCGTTGACAGCCTTGTCGATGAGTTGCTCTTTCAATCCGCGGTTTTCAATAAACCGATAGATGCTCTCTTTGAGCTCCTCATATGGCTCCAACTGCTTACGATCGTGCATCAAGATAACATGATAGCCTACCGGAGAGAGGACTGGGGCACTGATCTCCCCTTTGTTCAAGGCATAGGCAGCATCCTCAAACTCCTTGAGTGTCTGCTTAGGACGTATCCAAGACAGTTTTCCGCCATTAGCAGCAGATCCCGGATCCTCCGACACACGTTTTGCCAGTGCCGCGAAATCAGCCCCGTTCTTCAGCGCATGATAGACAGAGTCGATCCGTTGTCTTGCCTTATTCAGGTCCTCTGCAGAACCTTGCTGTTTGGTACGGATCAGGATATGAGAGAGGTTCACCAATCCTTTAGGGCCGATATCCTCTTTGGTATTATTATAGATTTTCCGGGCCTCTGCATCCATCTCGCTATCAGAAAAGAATGAAGGTTTTACCTGCTGATCACGATAGGTGGCAAATTCCTGCTTAAAGGAAACCAATGTATCCAGATGTTCATCGAGGGCAGCCATCACCTTCAGCTTATAATTGATGAACAAGTCCACATACTCTTCGACAGTCTTCTTGTCGATGACACCCTCGGAGTTGTTCTTATTATACGAATAGACGAACTCAGAGCGCAAAACCGGTTGTCCGTTAACCGTCATGATTACCGGATCATTGTTCTGAGCAAACAGTGTCGTTGCCGTCGTCAGCAGGATTCCCAAAAGGATATTGACTCTTGTCATGGATAAAGTAATTAAATGATAGTAACTACAGTACCTATAGTAACAATAGCTCTAAACTCTAAACTCTAAGCTCTAAACTATTATTCAGGTCTTGAGTAGTTAGGTGCCTCGCTGGTGATAGAGATATCATGTGGGTGGCTCTCCAGCACACCGGCATTGGTGATACGTGTAAACTTTGCATGATGCAAGTCTTCGATGGTCGCTGCACCGCAATAGCCCATACCTGAACGAAGACCACCTGTTAGCTGGTAAATCACCTCCTGCAAAGTGCCTTTATAAGGAACACGTCCGGCGATTCCTTCCGGAACAAGTTTCTTGACATCAGAGGTACCTGACTGGAAGTACCGGTCTTTCGAACCATTCTCCATAGCCTCCAACGAACCCATTCCACGATAGCTCTTGAACTTACGGCCGTTGAAGATTATCGTATCACCAGGACTCTCTTCCGTTCCTGCCACCAGAGAACCGATCATCACACAATGGCCT
>JAEEGL014438023.1_pt1 | contig 14205 bp, 11 predicted proteins | sample 9134231 | NCBI WGS metagenome assembly JAEEGL01 (sample SAMN16246548, study PRJNA631951) | gut metagenome | biome: gut microbiome; feature: rumen; material: fiber-attached | host: Bos | place: Iran: Karaj | collected 2018-10 | reverse complement strand
TCTCTCTCCGCCCGGGCGATGAACATCCCCATGCTGTATCCGCTTCCCAAGAGTTCCCTCAGGGCGCTGGTGACGTTCGTCACCGGGGCATACAGCCCTATCCCGAACGTACCCCTCTGCACATCCGACCCGGTGGAGTACGGGTAGGGGCCGTAGATGATCGGCCACGCGAAGATGAACAGTCTCATGTAGGCCGACCCGACCTCCTTTTCGAGCTGGGAGCCGTCGTAGGGGTTCCGCACGTTGACGCTGAGGGCGAGTTTCCCAGCCCCGTGGGTGGAGAGATCCTCGCGGGTGAGCCCCTTCATGCTGTAGGTGAGGGTCCACTGGCGGAGGGCGGCGTTCGCCCTGACGGAGAAGGACACCCCGTCGCGCCAGGAGCCGGTGGAGCTGTCGGTCCCGGGAGCGGCCGCGGCCCAGGCGGCCCCCGACGAGGCGAAGCTGTCCCCGATGACAAGAGCGTCGCCGCACCGCCCGAGGTAATCCATCATGTCGGCCTCGTCCGTGAACCGGCAGCCCCTTCCCCGGAGGTATCCGAGGAGGGCCGCCCGGGATGCCCCGTCCATCTGCGAACGCGCCACCGTGAGGCGGAGCGTGTAGGAGGAGGCGGAGAACTCCGGCGACACGGTGGAGGGCGTCCCGCTAAACACCTTGCTTCCCAGAAGTTCGTTCGTTGAGAAACGGGCGTTCAGCGAGAGGTTGTCACCGTTCGCGACGACGATGCTCTGGACAGTCATCGTGTTGACCCGCTCGTCCGTTGGCTGGTAGCGCGGGGTGGGGCTCCATCCGGTGCAGTCCCCGAGGTAGTTGGGTTCGCAGTAGAGCGTGTAATCGCTCATCAGGCGACCCTGCACGGGCTCTCCGATGTTTTTCCAGGGGTTCCAGGCCGTGAAGGTGGTCCTGTGGGGCGGACGCACCCCGTCCTGTCCCTCCATCCCGACGGAGGCCTCGTCCACCTCGAAGCTCTTCCCGGAGGGTGAGAGACCGTGGTAGGTGGCGATGTGGGCCGTGAGCGAGTAGCTGCCGTCCTCCATGAGACGGCGCGAGAAGCCGAGTTTTCCCTTCAGGGAGCTTGCTGCCGGGGCGATGAGGTTCTCCACGAGAGCCCCGTCCAGCTGACCGCCCACGCCGGTGTAAGCGGGGTCCGACGGGCTCGTGACCTGGAGCATCTCATCCGAGCGCGAGCCGTCCTCCCGGCAGCCGTAGTAGACAAAGCGCATCGACGCGCAGGCGTCCACGTACGTCGTCCAGAGGTCCGTGCACTCGAAATGCGGCAGCAGCCCCCTGTCGATGACAACGGGTTCGCTGCGGCGGTTGCCTTCGCCATCCGTCATGTAAACGCTCACCCCTTCTCCCGTGAAGGGCTGGAGGAGCGCGACCCTCGCGGTGCCGTCGCCGTTATCCGTCAGGCGGACACGGCTTGCCATCGAGGGGTCCGTGAGGTGGAAGACCCCCTCGGGGGAGACCGCGCCCGTGTCGGGATCGATGCACTTGAGAAGGCCGTTCTGGGTGACATAGACGGGAGCGCCGGAGGCCCAGCTCCCCGTGAAGGGGATCTCCGCGGTGAAGGTCACCTCGTTCGAGTAGGTGCGCCCGTCCACCGAGCGCATCCTCAGGGTATGGGTCACCCCGGAGGGGGCGCCCGCGAGCGCCTGCAGCTCCAGGCAGTCCGTCGCCGGGGCGTAGCTCCAGCTCAGGCCCTCTCCCGTGAGCGTACCGGAGGAGGCGGGGAGCGGCTCTCCGTCCAGGAGGACCTCATAGCCGTAGGGCCAGTCCCTCTGGAGCATCCTCCCGTGGGCGGGGGTTGCCCCGCCGTCCACGGAGTAGTTCGTGAAGAAGGAGGTCGGAAAGCTCTTGCGGACCCGCAGGGGCGTTGAGCCCATCGGCGTGAACGAGTCCGCCGCCTCGGCGATGACCAACCGGCGGCGGTCCGTGGGGCTCCAGCTCCCGCCGCTGACGCGCCAGTCACCGCTCCACAGACCCTCCCACGTGAGCGCGAGCGTCGCCCGGTAGACGCGGTTCCCCTCCACGTTAAAGTCCCCGGCGTTGTCCCCTCCGAGGTAGACCCGGTAGGTCAGATCTCCGCTCACCCCGTCAGCGCTTCCGTCCTTCCTCGCGCGGTACTCGAGGTAGGTGGCAAGGGCCGCATGGGAGGGCGCTGTGAGGGGGTTCTTCTGCGTCTCGCTCGTGACACGGGAGAGGACCCCCTGGCAGTTCTCCGGGACGTAGAAGGAGAGGGTGCTCCCCTGGAGGGCGTCCCTCTCGGCGATGGGGAACGTGTAGTAATCCGACGACAGGTCGGTCGCGTCGGAGATGAGCTCCGAGTCGCTCCGTGCCCGTGAGCCCCCCCTGGCGAAGGGACGGACCATGCGGGCGACGTGGCGCAGCTGGACGAGCTCGCTGGGGAGAGCCCCACCGCCGGAAGCCCCGGAGAGCATCCCCCCCTTGTCTATCGTCACGTCGATGCGCGCGAGAAGGCGGCGGACGGCGATCCCGACCGGATAGGATTCTCCTCGGCTCAGGGCATCCTCCCTGATGACCGCGCGCCCCGCCATGGGCATGCCCGTGACGCCGATGGAGGCGTAGCTCTCCGGGAGGGTGTAGCAGATCTCCTCCTCGCTGACAGGACGGCCGTCGAAGCCCCCGATCCTGGAGGAGGGGATGTTGACGAAGGCGTAGATGGTGTAGCCGGTCTTCGGTGAGACGCGGACGGAGGCTCCGAGGGGAGTGCTCCCGTTCCCGTCCAGGCGCTTCCACTGCCCCCCGTCCGAGACGATGTAGTAGATGACGTCCCGCACCTGGTTCTCCCAGAGCTCTCCTCCGGCGATGACGGACTTCGTGTCCCCGTCCCCGGGGGAGAGGAGCGTGAGGGAGAGGACGGCGCCCTCTTCCTCTCCTTCCGGGAAGCACTCCCTGAGGGAAGGTTCCACCGAGCAGGAGAGGAGCGCCGTCGCCAGGACACCCGCCCGGAGGAAAGCCCTCCAGCTGCCGCGAAGGGGGATTCTCATTGCTTTCTTATCCATACGATTGACTGTTTGTGTTGTATGTATTGTCTCTAGAACTCATACTCGTAGCCGGTGCCATCCCCCTGCCAGGGTACCACATCGACGTGGACCCCGCCCCGGCTGAGCTCCACCGTGATGGAGATGTCCTTGAGGTTGCGGTCCTCCCAGCTGAACTGGTCCGTCGCCTGGGCCCAGCTCCAGATGCCTATCTCCGCGACCTTCTCCCGCTCGCCTCCGGAGTACTCCTCACGGGTCCAGACCTCCATCGTGAGCGAACGGTCGAACTGTCGGGGGACGGTGAAGCGGAAGGTGCCGCCGGTGCGCTCCTCCGGCCGGAAACGGTACGCCCCCTTGACCGGTTCCCCGGTGAGGGCGTTGAGTCCGCAGGTGTTGCTCCTGACGACGACCTCGAAGGGGAAGTGGCCGCCGGTCCCGGGGAAGAGGTCGTAGTCCTTGAAGAAGACCTTCACGCGGGAGTGCTCCTTGGTGGCCTCGACCGGGACGCGGATGGTCTCGGCGGGAGCGCCCGCGCGGAAGCCGAAGCGCCACAGCGGCACGTAGTCGCTCCCCTCGGGGACCACCCAGTCGGTCCCGTCCCGGAGGAGGGCTCCCCCATAGCCGAGCACCCCGTAGCCGACGACCGTGTCGGAGCGCTTGACCTTGAGGAAGAAGGTGCCGCCATCGACCGCGTGCACCGTTGTGGTGTCCTTCCCGAGGAGCGTCCCGTCCGGGTAGCGGAAGGCCGCCACGTACAGGTGGTCGGCTATATCGAACGAACTGGCGTTCGCCATCTCCAGCGAGAGGAACGCCGGGCACTCCATGCGGTCCTCCAGCACCAGTCCCCGGCAGGAGACGGCCAGCGCCCAGAGGGCAAGAAGGCTGATTGCTTTTCTCATAGAACTAACGCTTGTCTGTAGTATTCTGAACATTCTCTTGTGGAAGGGGGTACGGGGTTCGGACCCGTCCGGCCGAAGGCCTGGTTTCCATGAAGGCGTTATCACCCCCTTTGGGCTTTGGTGACGACAGGAGAGGGGAGGGAAGGGTGCCCTCCTTCCTCACCCGCTCCCTCCCGCCTACATCTCGAAGTTAAGGACCGTCGTTCCGTTCCAGTCCTGCACGCTCACCTCGACCTTGGCCTTGCCGCTGACAATGATGTCGTCGTTGGTGTCGTCGCTCTTGCCGAGGCTCGTGATGGTGACCTTGTTGATGACGTACTTGTGGTTGCCGACGATCTGGGAGTGGGTGGCGCTGGAGGCGGGGGTGGTGCTCGTCTCCCCCTCACCCGCGGCTATGTAGTTCTCCGGAGCGGCGATGGAGATGGGGTAGTACACATCCTTCGGGGTGGAGAAGTCCGTACCGAGAGCGGCGTTGGTGCCGGAGATGACGCCGTGGATGACCAGGCGCGTGCGCCGCTGCGACCAGGTGGGAGCGGTCGTGTCGGTGGTGTTGGGGTTGGGATAGCAGTAGAAGAAGCTGTTGACCACGGTCGAGGCGCCGGCGGCGGTGTTGCACGAGAGGCCCGCGCCGAAGCTCTCGTACACGAGCGGCTTGATGTCCTTCGAGGCGCCGTCCACCGGGGAGGCCGTCGGCGTCAGGCGGTTGGACCAGCAGCCCTCCGCCACGAGCAGGTCGGCGTTCTGGCCCGTCGCATGGACGCTGTTGGGGATGTTCTTCAGGTAGACCTCCTTGAGGGTGAACTCCAGGCCCTCGAGCCATGTTCCTGAGAAATCCACGTCTATCTTCTGGAGCTCGATGCGGGCCGACAGGCGGTGCAGGGAGATGGGGATGGTGGTGATGGAGGCGTCGGAGCCCTGGGTGTAGGGGAGGACCGTCACGTCGGAGGAGCTCACGTTGACGGGGGCGTTGCCGCTGAGGTAGCCGTAGGCACCGGCCATCGTGAGGCCGAGCCGTCCGCCGGTCGCCTCGAGGAGGTTGTCGCCGAGGGTGAGCACACGCCCCCGGAGGTCGCTCTCGCTCACGACGTTCTGAAGGCGCGGGGCGTTGGCGATGGCGTAGACACGCTTCTTGCCGGTGGTGGTGGTCAGGGTCGCGCTGCGGCTCCCGTCCGTCCCGGTGAAGGTGATGTACTTGTCGGTCTCCTTGCCGCCGAGCGACTGCCCGAGGCCGGAGTTGTTCTCCGCATAGAAGACGAACACCTGCAGGGTGCTGATGGCGCTCTCGGCGGAGGCTCCGCTCACCGCGGAGGCCGCGGCCTTGGTGGGGGCGCCGCTCTCGGGACTGACCGAGACGACGATCATCCCCTCGGGGGAGTCCTCGCTGAGAGGGGTCTTGTCCAGGGGCGTCTTCCCGCAGGAGGGGAGAAGGAGGGTGACCGCCACGAGGGCGGCCAGGGAGGAAGTGATGCTTGTTTTCATAAGATCGTTTTTTGTGATTTGGATTGTGTGGATAAAAGTTGTGTTTATGAGAGTGATTCGCTGTCAGTGAAGGGCCCCCTCGTCCGGGTCCTCGTCCTCGCGGTTGAGACGGTAGCGCTGGATGAGGACGTAGATCTCCGGGTCGAGGTTGCCGCGGAACACGTAGGAGCGGTCCTCCCGGCAGGCGGCCAGGTAGTGCTCCACGGCCTTCGCGTCGTCCCCGGCCCGCGCGTGGAGGAGGGCGAGCATGTAGTCCACCTGGGGAGAGCGGGGCAGTCCCCGGAGGATCTCCATCGCCGAGGCGTTGTAATCGAGCGAGACGCAGGCGATGGCGGTGTTGTAATCGCGGTAGGGACGCAGGAGGGTGAGCGCCGTCTCGTAGTCGCGCTCACGCAGGGCCTCGACCCCCCGCATGTAGGTCGTGTCGGGAACGGTCGTGTGGATGGTGTCCTTGACCATGCCCTTGCGGTGCAGGTGGAAATCCAGCCTCACGGTCCTCACCCTCGGGTAGAGCTGCTCGCGAACGTGCGGGTACCACTCCTCCCGCTGCATGAGGGCCTCCCGCTCGTCCGCCCCCTCCACCGCGAGGAGCTCGTGGTAGCGCTTCCTCCCGGCCGCGGAGAGGGTCGAGTCGTCGTCGACAAGACGTGTGAGGAGCTCCCAGTTCTCCCCGCTCGAGAGCGAGCGGAAGGGGATGGGTGCGGTCTCCTCCCGGCTCTGCTCCACGCGGGAGAGGGTCTCCCGCCCGCTCTCGTCCACTGTGAGGGCGAACGCGCCGTCCTCCTCCCTCCCGGACACCCTCCGCAGGGAGTCGCGGTAGGCCGCGACGAAGGCGTCGAGGTGACGGGCTATCGCGCGTGCACGCCGGGCAGCGAGCGCTCCGTTGCGCGCGGCAGCGCCCTCCGGGGAGGCTGAGGCGGCGATGACGATCGAGTCCACATCGAAGGTACTGTTCTCGAGGAGGCCCCTCAGGTTGCGCTCGATGCGGGCAGTCTCCTCGCGGTTGTGGGCGTAGTCGAGGTTGATCTCCGAACTGCCCTTCTCGAAATCGATGTAACAGGCGGTGTGCGCCGAGGCGCGGCGCTCCACTACGCGCGTGAGGAACCGCTCCTTCCCGTCGACGAACGAGGACAGGGAGCTGATATAGAAGGTGAGGGGCTCCGTCCGGTTCATCACGTAGAGGAGGTGGTCGTCCTCCCAGATCTCGCCCGACAGGACGATATCCACCTTGCGGAGGCCCGGCCGGGTCCGGATGGACTGCGTGTAAGGGTAGACGTAGTCCTCGCCGTCGCCCCTGAGGACCGTGTCGACGCGGACCCCCTCCGTGATGATGGGCGACTTGACGTAGCGGGAGAAGAACTCGCCCCGGCGGGCTTTCTTCATCTCGTTGCGGTGCAGGGCGAAGCGGTCGGTGTAGTGGCGGAGGGCCTCCTCGGCGGTCACCCCCATGAACGAGGTGAACTCCTCCTCGGAGACGAAGGAGGAGTCGCTCCGGAAGCGGTAGAGCTCGGGGATGTTGCGGCGGATGAAGATCTCCAGGTGGCGGCGGTCGACAAAAGCCGAGGAGTCCGTGATGATGCCCCTGAGGAAACGGTTGTAACGCTCGTAGCCGCGAAGCTGCGCGTCGCGGTAGTCCTTCCCCGTGACGATGACGCTCTCCAGCCTCGTGCTGTCTCCCAGCACGTACATGTCCGGGTAGAAGCGCAGCTGCCAGCGCCCGTCCTGCATGGCCGCGGGGACGATGACCTCGAACCGCAGGTCGATGCGCCCGTGCCGTTCCGCGACGTTCCGGAAGCGGGCCGTGATGATGGCGGCGTTGAGCGTCTCGCTCGCGACCATCTCCCCGTTCTCGTCCTGGATGGCGTGCATGAGGATCATCTCGCGGCCGTCGAGCGTGACGGTGATGGTGTCGCGGCTTCCGCTCTCGATGACCCGGCGCTCCTCCTCCACCTCGTGGCGGGAGAGGGCGAGGGAGGCGCCGATCCGCTCAGAACGGATACGGTCGATTTTCGTCGGGGCGCCGCACGAGAGGAGGGCGGCGCCAAGAAGGAAAGCCGCCCAGCGGGCGCTCCCCTTGGGAAGAGACGATGACTTCATGGAACCCCTTCCTCCTGCGCTTTAGAAGATGAACATCAGCGCGACCCTCGCGTCCGGCAGGACAAAGCCCCGCCCGCCGCTGTCGGTGATGACCCCGCACAGGGGACACGCGTAACGGGTGTAGCGCTTGTACCCTCCCCAGAGCCCCACCCCCATGTCGAGGTTCCAGTGGCTCCCCAGCATGAGGGCGTACCCTCCGTAGAGACCGGCTCCGTAGGCGTCCCCCTCCTCGGCGCTCCGCTCGAGGACCCCTCCGAGGTTGTAGACGCTGTAGCGGGCCTCCCCGCCAATCCACCAGCCCGAGTAGACGAACCAGGGCCACCAGCGCGCGCCGCCCCACCACGACAGTTGTCGGGTCTGGAACTGGCGCTCCGCGTTCCCCTCCGCCCAGGTCCAGGGATTGAGCTCCGCCCCGACGTGGAGCGTGGCGTGCTGCGAGACGGCCACCCCGGCGTCGGCGTTTACGGTCCCGAGACTCATCCAGTCGACGGCGTTGGTGCCGACGGCAAAGCGTTGGGCCGAGGTCCTGAGGGGAAGGGTCAAGGAGAGAATGGTAAGGAAGAGGAGGCGGAGGGCTCCTGCGAGAGGGAAACGGTTCCTGGGGGAAATAGCGGTGTTGACGGGTAAAGGTGGTTTGTTAAGTCGAAGAAGAAGTGGGTTCAGTCGTTCCAGGGGATGACGACGCTCCGCTCGGGAGGGATGGCGGCCCACCAGGGAGCCTCGCCGCCCCATTCGCTCGGGACCTCGAAGAGGTTGAGAACGTAACGGAGGCGGTAGTGCTCCCGGTCGTAAACGATGCGGGTCACGTCGATGCGGAACGTGCCGAAGGCCGCGGACTCGTCATAGGGGTCGGAGTGGTTGTTCCACGTGTCTGTGCACCACTCGAGCGCCTTGCCGTCCATCCTTCGGAGGAGCGTCGCGAGACTCTCGCAGGCGATGACGCTCCCCTTGGGGCTCCTCTCCTGGATGAGGGTGTTGAGCTGGGAGGGGAGGGTCGTCCATTTCCAGTCATGGTCGTACCAGATGAGCTCGCGCCAGGGGATGGCAAGGTGCTCGTATGCAGCGAAGAGGTGGTTGCCCCTGGCGGTGTTCGAGACCGACACGATGAAATCCACCTCGAGGGGACCGTCGTAGGAGGAGCCCAGCGAGTAGAGCCCCACGGAGGAGTCGAACCGCTCGATGCGGGACCCTCCGCCCGTCCCCCGGTAGGTCACGAGCTCGGCCGTCACCTCGCCCGGGAAGCCGAACCAGCCGCGCCGGCCCGCCTCCCCGTAGAAGGAGAAGGAGCCCTTGAGGCGGAGGGCGATATCCGTCCGGACGCTCACCCTCACCTCCCGCCCGTTGTCGGGATTGCCCGCGGGGGAGACGCTCAGGGAGAAGTCCCCGCTGCGCTCGCCCACGCGTATCAGGAGGCGCCCGCCGAGGATCTCCGAGGAGGAACTCCATCGCGAGGGTTCGACCCTCTCCGGGGCTGTCTCTTCCCCGGGAAGGGGCGCGTAGATGTCTATCTTGCCACGGGAGGCCTCGGCGACCGAGGCGATGAAGCGCCCGGTGGTGTTCTCCTCCCCGGTCCCGACCTCCAGGGAGAGGTAGGTGCCGGTGTCGGTTCTGAACGCTTCGCCGCTCAGGGTTACGCTCGTGGGATCGCTCCTGACCAGAGCCGTGTAGGGGAGCTCGAGAAGGCGCTCCGCGCCCGTCAGGGGGTCCTCCAGCGAGAGGGAGAGGGTGCCCTCGCGGCTCTCATCCACGCTCGGGCAGGCGCTCACCGCGAGCACCCCTCCCTCCACGGGGTACATCCTGTCACCCTCGAGCAGCTCCGCCGCTTCGGGGAAGTCGAGCGAACGCACGATGACCCCGGGACGGTTCGTCCTCAGGGTGAGCGTCACCCGGTCTCCGTCGAAAAAGCGTCTCGGGGAGAGCTCCAGGGTGGCCTCGAAGAAGTCCCCGCGGGAGGACTCCTTCACGATGCAGGAGGGGGCAAGCCCAAGGAGAAGGGCCGCGCCGAGGATGAGTCGAAATGGATGTGAGGGCATGGTCGTCAGAAATTGAGTTTGACTCCTCCGCCCACCTCCCAGCTGATCAGGGGGAAGGGCGTACCGATGGTGAAGGGACAGCGCACCCGGCCCACGAGGGCCGTGCTCCTGAGGACGAACCACTCCGCCTCGATGCGGGGCGCCGCCCCGTAGATGAAACGCACCTCGCCGAAGCCCTTGCTCTGGAAACCCTTCAGGATCTCCGGCGTGAGGGTGTGGAAGGCGTCGAAGAGCTCCACCCCGAGGAACGCGTCGGCCCCGGTGTACAGGCACACCCGCCTCGAGTAGTCCGACAGGACCCTCAGCATGTAGCCGCCCCGGAGGGTAAGGCGCGGGAAGTGGAGCGTCTCCCCCGAAGGGATGTCCCTCTCCCGGTGGTTGTGGACACCGAGTTCCGAGAGCCAGTACCCCCCGGCGAGGTACATCCCGAAGGCCGCCTCCCCGCCCACGCCGGAGAGGGTCGACCCGACGCAGAAGGAGAGTTGGCGCATCCCCTCGGAGGTGCGCTGGGCCCTCCCGGGAAGCCCAGACAGCAGAAGTAGCAGAAATGCCGTGATGAGCACGCGGAGGGGGAAGGCGGCGGGGATTCGATGGAAACCGGCCGCGTTTCCCAACGGGGCTGGTCCGGACTGAAAGGTTGCAGAAGTGCTATTATTTACGGATTCTCCTTTCATGTGTGCCGCTATGCTTAGTTACTTGTCAAAATTCAAAGAAAACTGTAAACTTGGTCATGGAAAACAATTGCAAAGGTCAAGTTTCTTCGAGGCGCAAAGTAAAGAAAAATATTTTAACAATCAAAGAAAAGTATAAATAAAGTTATAAAAATATTTAAATGTAGGAATGGAATACCAGCTTTGGACGTCTTAGGACCTGGCTGCATGTCGAGGGTGGGCACGTTCTGCGCTTCATTGACATGAAACGCAGAGAAAATGTTTGTTATATTAAACATTATTGCCTATTTTTGCATATCTTATAAAACAATTATGGGGAAGAACACGTTTGGAAAGACGATGCCAAGGACGTTGAGTGACAACCTCAGGACCATGGGAGAGCAGATTATGCTGGCGCGTAAGCGCAGGCATCTGTCCATGCAGGATATCGCGGAGAGGGCGACCGTGACACGGCTGACCGTCTCGAAGGTCGAGCACGGGGACCCGACGGTCTCCATGGGCATCTACGCGCGCGTGCTCTTTGCCCTGAACCTGGAAAAGGACATCACCCTTCTCGCCGCCGATGATGCTCTCGGAAGACAGATCCAGGATGCTGAACTCCTCAAGTGATGAAAAAGATAGAAGTATACGCAGATTTCGACTTTCTTCCTGCTCCCAGGGAGATAGGAACGCTTGGCTATGAGAGAGTCCGGGGGAAGGACCATTTCGTCTTCGAGTACTCCCTCTCCTGGCTCCGGCAGCATGGAGGCCTTCTTCTGAGCGGAGACCTTATGAACGTGCCTTCGTTGCAGTATCCGAGGGGCGGCGGCAGTGTGTTCGGCTTTGTCAAGGACTCTTTCCCGGACAGGTGGGGACGTCTGCTTCTCGACCGCAGGGAACGGCTGATCGCCCAGGCGGAGGGAAGAGCTAAGCGGACTCTCTCCGACTACGACTACCTCACCGGCATAGAGGACTTCACGCGCATGGGAGGCATACGATACAGAGAGAGCGGTGTCGGCGATTACATCAGTGTGGGTGACAGATACCTTGTCCCTCCCATTGAAAGCCTTCGCGAACTGTGCGAGGCATGCCAGGAGATTGAGGCGGCGGAGGACCGCAACGAACTGCCGCAGAGGCGCTGGCTGGACCAGCTCATCGACCCGGGATCCTCGCTCGGAGGCGCCAGGCCCAAGGCGAACGTGGTGGATTCGGACGGCAGGCTCCATGTGGCCAAGTTCCCCTCGAAAAAGGATCTCGAGAACACGGAACTGATAGAGCATTTTTCCCATCGGCTCGCGGCCAGGGCGGGTATCGATGTTGCGAGGACTCAGACCATCAAGATATCAAAGGACCGAGACCTTCTTCTCTCCCAGCGTTTCGACAGGACCGCTGATGGCAGACGCATCCATTTCGCATCGGCGATGTCCCTTCTCGGTCTTGACGATGGAGCCGGAAGCGCCACGGGGAACGGTTATCTGGATATAGTCGAGTTCATCCTGCGGGGCTGCTGTGACGTGCAGAAGAACCTCAGGGAGCTTTACCGGAGAGTTGCTTTCAACATAGTCTTTGGTAATACCGACGACCATTTCCGCAACCACGGTTTCCTGCTTACGGCAAAGGGATGGACCCTCGCTCCGGCCTACGACATCAACCCTGGGGACAGGCCCTGCCAGAGCCTGCTGATCGATGCGTACACGGAGCGGTCGGACATAGGCGACCTTCTCGATGCAAGCGAAAGCTACCTGCTCGAAAGGCAGGAAGCCTCAGAGATCATCGAAGAGGTCCGTGATGCCGTCAGGGACTGGAGAAAGCTTGCGGAAGAGATGCGGATTCCCTCCAGGATGCTTGCTCCTTTCTCCACCCGGTGGGACGGGTGACACAGTGGGGAATCCTTCCACGAAGGTCCGTCTTGAAAAATTGTTGTATCTTCACCGAAAATCTTTCACTCACCATGCGTAGACTCCTTACCATCCTTTTCGTGGCGGGCCTCCTGACGGCCTCCTGCTGCGCCCCCGCATCCTATCCCCAGATCAGCGGCCACCGCGGGGCGAACTGCATCGCGCCGGAGAACACCCTGGCGTCGGCGGACTCCTGTATCCGTCTCGGGATAGATGTGATGGAGACCGACGTAGTGCTCTCCCGGGACAGTGTCTTCTACCTCCTGCACGATTCGCTGCTGAACCGAACGACCAACGGCAGCGGCCCCATCCGGGAGTGGTACTCACGCGATCTCGATACCCTCGACGCGGGCAGCTGGTTCGGTCCCGAGTGGAAGGGGCAGAAGCTGCCGCGCCTGGAGGAGCTGCTTCAGATGGCCGCACCGACCCGCCTGGGGATAACCATCGATTACCGCACGGGAGATTTCCGGAAGCTGGTGGAGCTCATCGACTCCTACGGGATGCTGGAGAGGACCTTCTTCACCTTCTCCTCGGATGAGGACACCCGCACGTTCCGCGCGATGTTCCCCGAGATCCATACCCTGCAGGCCTACGTGAGGGATCCCCGGGACCTGGACAAGGTCCTGGACGAGGTGCATCCGGATATTGCCGTGATGTGGATCGACAAGATTACGCCCGGCATCGTCAGGCGCTGCCATGACCGCGGGGTGAAAGTGCTCGCCCTCATCCTCGGACTCGATGACAAGACGGCGGCCAACCGGAAGGCCATCCGCATGGGAGTAGATGTGATAGCGACCGACCGTCCGGAAAAGCTCCTCCGGAAGTAAAGGAGCAGGTAAAGACAGCAACCATAAAACGATAAGACTATGACAAACGAAGAGCTGAACATCTGGTGGTCCTCACTCCCGATAGCGGAGAAGGAGCGCATCGCCCGCAAGGGCCTCTCGAAGCAGTCCCCGGACGGGTCTGTGGATGAGCAGTCCGCCATCTACCCCGGCTGCACCCGCTGGTGGGACAGCCTCGAGATGGAACGCAAGGAATCCATCCACGCACACTGCGTGGCGCGCCATGGCGACGCTCTCAAGGAGTGGAAGGAGCAGAACCCCTACGGAGATTGACGGGGTGGGGGAGAGCGGCCTCTCCTGCGTGGAGATGACGGAAGGCCCCATGCCCTTCTAGCCCCGGCTGTACGAAGGGTCGTGGCCGTCCCGGAGCATCAGGGAAAAGCGCCACGATGACGATATTCGCGTGCGCCAGGTAGAACATGTTTCGTGGAAACAGTGTCAGGGGGTGTAGATCATCCTTTGGAAAACAATCCCGAAAATGCGGCGTTTCTCCTCGGGGATGAAGCCGAGTGACTTGTAGAGCTTGACAAGGTGGGGGTACTCGCTGTCGGCGACAAGGGCAATCCGGCTGTAGCCCATCTCAAGGCCCTTGCGGATACCGTCGCGAAGGAGCGCCGTCCCCACCCCCATCCTGCGGTACATGGGATGGACCGCCAGGGAGTCCAGGTAGTACTCACCGGGATCGGTCTCGGGGGTGTCGTCAGCGAACTTGTCGAAGTACCCCGGCCAGAACTCCCGGAAGGTCTTCTCCTTGCGGCGGAGGTACTCCTCCCCGGGATAAGAGAGAAGGGCGCCGACGGGGACACCGTTTACCTCCGCGACGCGGGTGTTGGTGTGGGAGTAGAGCGTAGTCTTTCTTCTCTCGCAGGCTTCTATCCTTGCCAGGACCTCCGACATGGCATCGGAAGGGGCGCTGTCGAAGTTGTACAGATGGAATGCCGCCATGATGCACCTTGAGAGGAAGGCGGCATCTTTCGGGTTCGCATCACGTATGGAAAGCCAGTTGAACATGCGGTAGGGGACTATGGGAGGTTTTGGTTAAACAGCGGTTTCGTTAAGCTTCCGCTCGATCTTGTTCAACGTGTCGAAAAATCGCCAAGTGGCAACGGCAGGCCCCATCAGCAGAACGCCAAAGGTGTTCCAGCCAAACATATGCCACCAGGAAGTGTGCGGACCTTCGATGCCCAGATTGATGGCCTTTGCCTTCAGCTCCTCAGCGATATTGGCCATCCAAACAAGTGTGTAAATGAAAAGCGTCGGGATACCCAGCAGATATGCTACCCAGTACCGCTGCGTCCTCCG
>JAEEGL014413701.1_pt1 | contig 14205 bp, 6 predicted proteins | sample 9134231 | NCBI WGS metagenome assembly JAEEGL01 (sample SAMN16246548, study PRJNA631951) | gut metagenome | biome: gut microbiome; feature: rumen; material: fiber-attached | host: Bos | place: Iran: Karaj | collected 2018-10 | reverse complement strand
TTTTTAATATTAAATTGTTTTTCTTTTGGATATGATGTTATTTTCCTTTTTTCAATATCTTTTTCTTTTTTATAATTGTCAATTATTTTTCTTTGCATTAAATCTAATTGTAATTTTGTAAAATATTTATTTTTAACTCCTTTATTTCCTTTAATCTTTTCAATTAAATATAAACATTTAAAATAATTTTTTTCAAACATATAATAATAAATTATAATTATTGATACTGCAATATAATAATTTGTCCATTTATTGTTTATATAATGATAATTTGCAATTTCATTGTTTAAAAAACTATGAAATATTGGAGCCTTTAGATTAAACCATTCATTTATTGAAACTATTTTCTCTTTTTTTTGTTTTGCATATTTTATATATTCATTTATTTCTTTATTAAAATCCATACTATTATATTTTTGACAATAAAAACATTTTAATTCTTCATTTTTACATTTTGGAGTATGAACTTTCGATTTGAAAGTTTCATTTAAAGCAATCATAATATTTTTAAATTCATTTATTCTATCCATATAATATACTAAATTTAACATTTTTAAAATATTCACAGAATAATTTTTTGAATTAGAATTATTATATTTTATAATATCATTTTTTATATATTTTGAATCTAATTTAAAATAAATATTAGTAAATAAAAGTGATAAAAAAAATTCAATAAACATTTTGATATATAAAATAGCTCTATCATCTTGTAAAATAAAAGAATTATTTGTATAATAATCATATAATGCAAAATATTCAATAATTATTGAAGAAAAGCATAAGGAATAAAAAAATTGTATAATGATTGCAATATAATATCTATAATAATAAGTATGATGAGTAAGAAAATGTATTAAATAATAAAATGCTTCAATTGCTCTAATTATAATTTTAATTGCTATATTATATTTTATTTTTACATGAAATTCTAATTGAATTACAAATTGAAAACATGATAAAAATAAAGAAGAAAAATCTAATCTTCCTAAATTATTACAAGTAAATGAATAATTATTTATAAAAAATATATCATTAATTATAACACTTGAAAACAAAATTTCAATAATACAAATATAAATAAAAATTATAGTCATTAAAATACAAGAAACAATATATATAAAAGAGGATTTTGAATCTTCTCTCATCATAATTTCAACAAAAATAGAAAATATATATGTAGTCATCATATAATTGAGAATTAAAGTAGATATTTGAATATATAAAATTTTATTTTTATTATGTTTTTTAGAGCCTAATTCAACAATTATAAAAAAAATATTTAATCCTACTAAAATAGAATAAAAAAATAAAAAAATATATAACGCATATTTATATTTAATTGTTGCTATTAGTTCTGATAAAGTAAATTTTCTAACCCAAAAACATATTCCTGATTTTTTATTAATTTTCCAATCATGTGATGCAACAAATATAGGAAGTAATTTAATAATAAAAATTAATCTATATAAAATTTTTGATTTAGGAAAATCTCTTAACATTTTAATTAAGCCTTTATTACCAAATGCTTCATCATTTTGTTTTTTATCCATTATTATTTTTTTTAAATTTTAAGGAAAAAAAAAATTAGAATAATAAAAAATAATAAAAAAAAAAAAATGTTTTCTATTTCTTCAGGTACATTTGATACTGATCAAGGACCAAAAGGTGATATACCATTAACTCCAGAACATGGAGGTCCAATATTATGTATGGATAACACAAAAGATATAGTAGTAACAGGAAGTACAGATCATGGTCTTAGAGTTTATAATTTAAGTGATGGAAAACAAACAAAACAACTTTATACAAAAAAGTATGGTCACTCAGAATGGGTAACAACAGTTCAAATTTTACCAAATAGAAAAATTGTAAGTGGAGGAATGGATTCAAATATTTGTTTATGGGATGCTTCTGGAGTAAGATGTCAAACATTTACAGAACATACAGGATCTATTTCTAAGATTGTAGCAGATAAAAAAAGTGGTGTTTATTTATCTTGTTCATATGATTCATCAATTAGAGTATGGAATGAAAGTGCATCATCATCACTTGCATGTTTATCTGGTGTTCATAAAGGACCTGTAACAGATATTAATTGGCAAAGTTCACTTTGTGTTTCTGCAGGAAGAGATGGTTTAATTGCAGTATGGGATTTAAATAATGAAAAATGTGTTCATAAAGGTAAATGGCATATGGGACAAGTTTCTAATATTGAATTTTATTCTAATGGTAAAGATCAAAATCTTATTTTAACTACTGGAGTTAATGATGGACTATTAAATGTTGTTGATATGAGAAATATGGAAAAAATATTTTGTAAACCTATTCATAAAGCTGCTATTAATTTTTTAGGTGTTACTAAAAATAATTTAATTGTTACTGGTTCTGCTGATAAAACTTTAAAAGCTTTTGATTTATTAAAAGATTTTGAAGAAATTAATTCTTTACAAAGTTCTGATGCTATTTTTTGTGGAGATGTTTGTGGGAATATTGTTGCTGCTGGATGTGGTGATGGTAATTTAATTTGCTATAATTTATCAAAAATGGAATGTTTATGGGGTTATGGTTGTGAAAAACAAGGAGGAATTAAATGTGTTAAATTTGTTCCTGAAAAAATGAAAATTTTGACAGGAGGTGATACTGGACAAGGATTAGAACTTGTTTTTTAAATATTAAGTTAATTATTTATTTTTTAAAAAATTTAATGAGTTGAGAATATATCATTTTTAAATTTAAAAAATGTAAAAAAAAAAGAGTAAATTTTTTATATTATGGTTGAACATCAGGACCTGTTCTTTGTCTATTACTAAATAAATTTCCTTTCATTCTATAAGTATTTCTTCCTCCTTCAATATTTCCTCCAATATATTTACATTCTATTAATAATTCATTTTTTATATTATTCTCAGTTATAATTCTATTTAATAATTTACTAGTTTGAAATTTATTAATATCTATAATATAATCTTTTTTTTTTATTTCAATAAAATCAAAATGAAAATTTATTGCATTAAGATTTAAAGCATCTTCATCTAATAACATGAATATTTGATTTACACTAAATTCTTCTATTTTACCACTTAACCCTGTAATTAACATATTTTCAAATTGATCTCCTGCATCACCATAGTATTTAGAATCTTTTAAAATTTTAAATTGTTCTGATGGTATTAAAATATTTTTCATATCTTTTATAAATTTTTTTTCTTCAACTTTTTTTGTTATGTTTCTTTTTTTATTAAGAAAAATATCTTCTTTTATATTTTCTTCTTCAATAAAAATACTTTCAAATTTTTTTACAGGTAAAAATTTATTAACATATGTACTTGGTTTCATATTTGTAAAATCTTGTTCATAAAAAACTTTTTTTTTTTCATCAGTTTTTGGTTTTTTTATATAACCTAAATAATATAAATTTGATATCATAAAATGAAAAATTTCATGTTCTAAATCTCTTATTTTAATTGCAAGATTATAAATTAATTTAAATGAATTTGGACATTTAAATAATCTATTTTTAAAAATTACTTCATCTGGAATACTACATGTAATAATTTCATATAAAATTCTATCACTTAAAGCATCTATATCAATTTTTGGATAAGGCCAATAATTAATCCTATTTAATATATTTTCCCATAATTCATCATTATTAATAATATATTTTCCTTTATTTAATTGTTTTGATTCATTTAATAAATCAATCATTAATTTTGATTTTATAAATTTTTTTAAAAAATCTTTTATATCATCTGTATATTCATTGAAATAATTATATTGTTTTGAATCAAATAATAATTCTTTATACATTATTATTTTTTCTGTTTCATTCTCATGAATATCCATTATTATATTACAAATTGCATAATTTAGTTTATTAAATTGAAATAAATTATTTGTGTCTTGAATTTGAATTTCATTATTTTCTTTTTCAAATATTTGATAATTATATTTTTCTGCTAAGGAATATATTTTCTGTGAATCATTAATAGTAAAATAATTTAAAATTTTTTCAAGATAAGTTTCATCAAATTCTTTTAAATTTTTTATTTCAATTCCTATATTATTACCAAAAATTATATTATTAAAAAGGAATGTAAAATATTTTATTTTTTCAATACTTGAATTCAATTTTAATTTAATTTCTTTAAATATATATTTTAAAATTAATTCAGGATAAGTAAATTTTTCTTTTGGAAATGATTGATATTCGTCAATTAAAATAAAAAGTAATTGTTTTTTCATAATATTCAAATCTTCGATATTATTTTTATTTATATATTCTTTTATATCAATTAAATTTTCTTCCTTTAAATCTTTTATTTTTTCAATATTTATTTTTCCATTTTCAATTAATTGGTTATATTCAAGAAATAAATTAATTAATTCACATGTTATATTATTCTCTTTATTTGTTATTAAATCAATAAGTTTATTGTTTAATTGTATTATATCAAAATGTTTTATTTTTTCTATATTAAATTTTTTAATTGTTTCATATAATAATTGTCCATTAATTTTTTTTTCCCTTTTTTCCCTGTTTTTAATTACATTTAAAATAAAATTAATTTCTTTTTTTTCAAATTTTGTTATTTTATTTGATTTAATTTTTTGAATTATATTTTTAAAACTGCTTTTATCTTCATTATTTTTATTTTCATTTAATATAAGATTTATTTTGTTTTTTATTATATTTAATAAATATCTCATAATAAAATAATTATTATTTATCAAACCTGGAGGAATTCCATATGAAAAAATATACGATTCATAGAAAAAATAATTTTCTAAATTAAAATAATTATCTTTTATTGTATTTAATAAATCAATTAAATCATTAATTTCACCAATAAAATAATTATCTTTACCTGTATCAATATTTTTATTTTTTTTTAAATATATAATTTTTTTTATATCATCTGATGTTAATGTTTGTTCATATTTATTAAATTCTAAATTAAATTCTTTCTTTTTAAATAATTGTTTATTAATTATTATTTCTTTATTTATTATTAAAAAATTTAAATATTCATAATTTATTTCTGAATCAATTGAAATAATTTTAAGTATTTGTTGATATTTGATAAATATTTCTTCTAATTTCATATTAATTTGATTTATTTTTAATTGGTCAAATAAATTTTTTGCATCTTTTATTTTATCATTTAGATTTTGATATTTAACTTCATCTTCAATTATAATATCTTTCATTTTATTTATTAAATTTAATTTAATTTCTTAAAAAAAAAAAAAAAAAAAATATGTAAATTTAATTTATTTTTTTCATCTAATAAATCCGATTTTTAATTAAAAATTTAAAGATATTATATCCAGATTAATTTTCTTCTAAGTCTACAGATTAAAAAAAAGTTATGATATAAAATTTTTAATCACTTCGTATAAATTCAAAAGATAAAAAAATGAAAAATAAAATAAAAGAAAAGAACAAATATGTGATATTGTTTTTAATACATTAGTATTTTAAACACAAAGAAGATAAAAAAATATAAAATCAATATTATTTTTTTTAATTTATCTTTATATAATTTTCATTTCTCTAAAATTCAATAATTGATTTTAATTCTTGCTATAATTAAATAAATAACATTTTCAAAATCTAGAATATTTTATAAAGATTTAATCAAAAAATTGATATATTAATATTTTTTCCTTACTAAAATAATTATTATATATCTTTTTATTTACATAATCTAAAATTAATTTAATTTTTTTCTATAGTTATATTTAAAAAAATAATAATATGTAGAAAACAAATTTATTTATGAGGATATTATTCAAATAAAAATTTTGTTAATGTTCTACATGATAAGTAAAAATTGTTTTTACATTTTATTTTATAATAGAATATATTTTCATCTGAATTTATATATCCATTATCTATTTGAAATATTTCAATTTCAAAATTATTTCCATTTTTAGAACATTTATATTTATTCAATTTCAATTTAATATAATTTATATTATTTTTATGAAATTTGTCAATTAAAAATTCAATAGATTCATTTATATTATTTGAATCAAAAATGCACATAAAATCAATAGGACCATTATAATAAGGAATTATTGTATTATTTAAGTTTTTATTTGAAGTTTTATTTGAATCAAATGATATTGATATTGAATAGTTATTATGTATTAAAGAATTCATTTTATTTTTATTTCTAATTTGTATCATTCTTAATTTAGTTTTTTCAATATCTTGTTTTGTATTTTCAATATTTGAAAAAAGTGTTTTATTTTCTGTATTATAAAATGATGACTCAAGACTAGATTTAATTCTAATATTTGATAAATTTTTTGGTCTTTTTTTAATTTTATTATCAAATTTTTTTATATAATTTGAATAAATTTCTTTGTCGTTTAAATTATTATCTATTCCCTTTTTTTTTAATTTCCAAGGAATTTTCATTAATCTTGTTTTTGTATTTAATATTTTTTGTTTTGGAGAATCTGAAATATCTCTATATGTGAGAGGAGATTTTTTTCTATATAATATTGAAGAAATATTATTTATATTTTTTGAATTATTTTTCCTTTTATTTTTACTTAATGATAAATTATTATTATTAAAATTACTTTTTTTATTTTTTTTAATTGATGTTTGAAGAAATTCTTTTTCAATTTTTACAGTTTCTTTTCTACTTGATATACTTTTATTATAAATTTTTTCTTTTTTATTTTTACTTTTATTTTTAATATATTTTGAATTATATTGTAATTTTAATGGTGTTTCTTTTTTAATTAAACTATAATTTAATGTATTTTTAGGTTTTCTATTTGTATTTGTATTATTTATTGGGCTTATATTTATTTTTTTTTTTATTTTATATGAAGATGGAGATATTATATTTGAATTTATAATCATTGATATATTTTTATTTGATAAATTACTCTTATTCAAATAATCATATCTCTTCTTTCCAGATAAATTATTAAAAGTCTTTGAATCAGTATAATTTGAAAGAAAATCTTTTTTTTTCATCATTAATGAATTTTGTTCATAAGTTTGAAGAATATTTATTTTTCTTTTATTTTCTTTTTGATTTGTATTTAAAGTATTTGAAAAAGGTTTAATTATTCTTTTAGTTTTTTTTTCTGATGAACTACATTTTTTATTTTTCTTTAATATTATACCACTTGTTTTTCCAGTTGATATAGATTCATTATTTTTATGATTGTTATAACTATTTTTACTGTTTGTTATTTTATTTTTAATAGATTTATTTATCTTTACAGATATTGAATTATTCAATTGTAAAATATTATATCTATTTCTAGTATTATTTTTTTTTGTATTTAATGAATTTCCTAAATAATATTTTTGTATTTTATTATTTATAATTTTCTTATCTTCTTTAGAAAAAGTATTGTTTGTTTTATCAGTAGAAGAAGTCAGAATTAAATTATTTTTTTTATTTATTTTAACATTCCTAGATTGAATAATTTTATTATTTCTTTCTTTTTCATTACTGAAATTATGAATCTCATAATTATTGTTTAAAATTTTATTTTCTTTATTTTCATTACTAACAATTTTAATATCTTCAAATTTCTTTTGTTTAACAACAATAATTTTAAAATCATCCTTTCTTTCACTTTTCAAACTAATTTGATTAGTAGAATTTTTAGTAAACTCCTTTGATATTCCTCTAAAATTCGAATCTAAAGTTTCACTAAAATCACTTGAATTTTTATTAGATAAAGGAGTTAAATTTTTTTTACTATTTTGTAAATTTCTAATAGCTCCAATAACACCAGAATGTTTTTTATTCAAATTTTCATTTTCATTTTTTTCATCTTCATTATTTTTTTTTTTAAATTTATTTAAATCTAAAACAATATTATCTTCATCAAGAGCAAATTGAACAAATTTTTCAGAAAATAAATCACTAACACTATCCTTACCTTCAATAATTTTCCTTCTAATAACCAAATAATAAATAGCAGAATATTTATTAAATAAATTTCCTAAAACAGCTTTTCTAACATTATTTATATCAAAACCAAATTCTTCACATTTTAAAACAGCATCATCATCAATAGGAATTTTATTATAACCAACAATAATTCCAGGAATTAATCTACATTCAATTAAATTAAACCATTTATGTTCTAAAATATCTTTTAAAGTAAATCTCTTTATAGGATTAATTTCTAACATTTTTTTAAGTAAATCTTTTACAAAAGGAGAAATAAATTTAGGATAATCAATAACACCTTTTAAAATATTTTTCTTATTAACTTCATCATCATTATCACTAAAAGGTAAATAACCACTTAACATTCCAAATAAAACAATTCCACTTGACCAAACATCACAAAGCATTCCATGATATTCTTTACCTTGGAGTACTTCAGGTGCTGCATAAACTACTGTTCCACATGGTTGATTTAATAATTCATTATCTTTGTATTTTGTACTCAAACCAAAATCTACTAATTTTAAATCTCCATTTCTATCAAGTAACATATTATCTATTTTTATATCTCTATGTGTAATATTTTGACTATGTAAATATAATAATGTATTTATTAATTGTTGAAATAATTTTAATGATTCTATTTCAGTTAAATGACCTTTTCTTATTATATTATCCATTAAATCTTTTCCTTCACAATATTCCATTATTATATATATTGAATATGCATCTTCTAATATTTCATATAATTGTACTATATATTTATGTTTTACTATTTTTAATATTGATATTTCTTTTTGTACTAATATTAAATCTTCTGGTGTTTGACTTAAGATTAATTTATCTAAAATTTTTATTGCTACTAAATCATTTGTTAAGAGACTATGACCAAGTATTACTTTACCAAATGCTCCACTTCCTATTTCTGTACCTAGGGAATAGTTTCCTATTTGTTTTATTGGTGGTTTAGATAAAATATTTGATTTAGGAGATATTAATGATGATGCTGAGTGAGCTCTTATTAATTTTGATTCTATAAATGATATTGCAGACATTTTTATTTTTTTTAGTATTTTATTATATTATATTTAAATTGAAATTTTATTAATCTAATTTTTTTTTTGAAAATTAATTTAATATTTATATTAAATTAAATTTATTATTTTTTTAATTTAATTAATAAAAAATCTAAATAAAAATTAAAAAAAAGGCAAAAAAACTCTAAACTTAAAAAAATAAAAAAAAAATTTTTTTAAAATTAAATATTTTATATTCAATTATTTATCTTTAAATCAAATTATTAAATACTAACATATATCTAAAAAATTTATTTTTTATCATCATCATCATCCAATTTAGTATCAGGTATATCTTCAATTTTACTTTTTTCCTTCTCTTTTTCTTTTTTATTCTTCATAGCTTCTTGAGCAGCTAAAACTTCATTATGTGTTTTAATACCATAAACATATTGTTCAAAGAAAAACTCATTACCTATAGCAATTCTAGCATAACCATTTTCTCCCCAATCACTTCCCCAAGTATTTTCAACAATCCAATATTTATTAGCTTCACCTTCACTATCAATACCCCAACCAATAACTTTAACAGTATGAAATCCACTAAATCTAGGTATATCATCTCCTTTAACATAAACACCTTTAGAATAAGTTAAAAAATCAGAATATACTTGCATAACACCAACAACAGGACCATTTTTCATAATTTCTCTTTTAATATCTTCCTCACCAAATAAAACACAAAAAGAATCAATTTTTTCTCTTTTACCATCTTTACACATTTCATCACATTTAACATCACTACTTGCTTTATAAGGAAAACATTTATCTTCAACTAATCCTTTAACTCTAATATAATCAAGTGCATTATTAAGATAACCACCTCTACATCCATGATTAGTAGTATCACAAGAAATAAGTTCTTGTGAACTTAAAGGAACTAAAATTTTATCTTGACTAGAAATACATAATCTCTCACTAGTAGCAGAAGCTAAAACAGAAGCAAAAGCAGATGAACATTTTCTTTCTTGATTCATAACATCCATTTTACAACTTTCCCATTCTTTTCTAGTATCAAATGAATCAGGTAGAATTAATGAAGTATCAACTATACATTTAGGAATATTTGAATGTGATGCAAAATTTGTAGTAAAAAGTCTCTTAGCATCAGCAAGTGTTGCTCCTTCCCAGAAATGAGATACTCCTTGTTTCCAAGGAAAATTATCATTATGTTCACTTATTCTTTTATCATCAAGTACTGGTACTTTATTTAATGGAGGTTGTTTATTTAAGAATAACATTACTATTACATATAGTAATAATAATGTTAATGCTCCAAATGTTAAATAATAGGGATTCATATACCATTCTGATTTTTTTTTACCTAAACGTGTTGCTGTCTCTTCTGCTGCTTGACGTTGACGTTGTTGACGTTCTGCTGCCTCACGATATGCTTCTATTTTCTGTTTACGTGTTTCTTCCTTTTGACGACGTGATTCTTCCTTACGTTTTTGGGTTTCTTCGTCTAGAGGAACTTGCTGGGATTTCATTTTTTTAAATGCTTATTATTTATTTATTTATTTAATGTTTTATTTTAGGTTTTATATTTTTTTTCTTTTGATTTTTGCGTTTTGTTTACCATACGTGGCAATTATAATTTTTTATAATTGTTATAATTTTTTATTTTAAATTTTTATTTTTATTTCTTTTTTATGATTTTATTTAAAAAAAAAAATTTTATATTTTTTTTTTTTAAATTTAAAGTTATTTTATCTATAAAAAATTTTTTTTTTACTCTTGTTATAATAATAAAATTGAAAAGTTATTATTAAATTTATGATACTCCTCTCAACATATTATTTGGTATTTCCTCACCAGGAGCAAGTAAAACATTCCAAAATCCAATATCTTTTTTATCTATTTTAATAATTGCTTTTCCTCTTTCAAGAACAACTTCAGTAATTTTTTTCATTTTACCATTTAAATTTAAATTTAAACTAAAATATTTATCCTCATCTCCCATAATACAATTAGCATCAAAATGAAAACTTCTATCATCTTTATATAAAGTTTCAAAATGATCTTCTATTTCTCCACAACCAGGAGTATTGTGTCTGTAACTATAAAAAATCATTAATGTTATTGAGAAGTAATCTTCAAACCAATAAAATGCTGGGGCTATTGTTTTTTTATTTGAACTATCTAATTTTGAAAATTGAGTAAAAATTTTATTTAATTCTTTTATTTTATTTTCAATATTTGATATTAATTCTGTTTTGAATGATATATTTTTTTCTTTTAAGGAATCTAAATAATTTTCCATTTCTTTATATTTACCTTTGTGAATATAGTTAAATATTGTTTCATTTATTTCATTATTTGTGCATTTTATGAATATAATATATATTGGTAATAATAAGAAAAATTCTTTCATTCAATTTTTAAATTTATAATAATTAAATAATATTTAATAATGATTTTATATTTTACATAAAATTGAAATTAATATTAATAAAATTTTTCCACTTTAAATTCATTTTCCCATAAAAACTAAATACAATAAAATCAAAAAAATAAACTTTATTCAAAAATAATATATAAATCATAAATATTCAAAATGTTAACAATGAAAACTATAATTGAATTAAATTATTTTAAATTAAAAATATTGGTTGCATTAAAAAAAGAATGGGTAACATATGTTGTAATAATTATCCAAAAATAAAAGTAAATGAAATAATAACAATACAAGAAAATATATGTAAAATAGAAGATAATGCAAGATTTGAAGAAACTAAAAATATTCTTGGCTCAACTTTAAAAATAACTGTATTTGATGGTGATAAAAATGATATTACTAAACGAATTTTACCAGAAAAAAATGAAAAAGTACATAAAAGTATTGATGAATCAATTAATAAATTATATTATAGTCATATTGAAGAAAAATCTACTTTAAAAAATAATATTGATTTAAATTGTAGAAGAAAATCATTTACTATTTCAATGGATAATTTATTTAAAAAAAAATTTTTATCACAACCTAGAATATCATTAAAAACTAATAATGCTGAACAAAATGTTTTAGATTTACATCAAAAATTTAAAATATATGAATATCCACCTAATCAATCAAAAAATAATTTAATTAAAATTGAATTAAAATCTCAAAGTAATCAAGAAATAGGTTTATTAAAATATATGGAGTTAAAAAAAAGACAATTAGAATCGAAAGAAAATAACAATACAAAGAAAACAACTATAGATTATCAATTATCACCAAAAAGAGATACATTAAGAGATAAAAAAAAACATCTTCCAATTGAAATAATAAATAAAGAAATAACAATTAAACAAAAACAAATTTTAATTCAAGTTTTAACTGAAAATGAATTGATAAGTTCTGATATGAGTGAAAGTTTTATTAATATGATTATAAATAATTTAACTTATAAAAGATATAAGGAAGGAATTATTATTTTTGATCAAAATTCTAAGTTTGAAGATTTATATTATATTATAGAAAAAGGTAAAATTGAATATAGTATTGATGATGATATATATGAATTACCAAAATTAAATGGAATATCAAATCAAGCTTTATTAAAATATTCAAAAAAGAAATGTTATATTAAAACAATTATTAGAAGTTATTTATTTGAATTGCCATTAGAAAAATATAGGAAATTTATTAATGATTATGAAAAAAAAAATAATGAAAATAAATTTTGGGCATTGAAAAAAAATTTTTTTTTTTCTTATATAGACGATAATTTTTTAATTGAATTAGTCAAAAATTGCCCGATAAATAAATATAAAACAAATACAGTTATAATAGAATCAGATAAAGTATTTGAAAATATATATTATATTTATTCAGGAGAAATTAAAGCAAAAAGATATGATATTCCTATTAAATCTTTAAAAGATGGTGAAATTTTTGGAGAAATTGGATTATTTAATCAAATTGAATCATTATATGAATATCAAACTGTTAATGATTGTTCTATTATTGAAATTTCATATGATAAAATTTTTTTATATTTAGGTGATAAATGTATGCAAAATTTAATTCAAGAGTTATTTAAAGATTCAATTAAAAATGATGAATTTTTATCTCTTTGTTTCACTAATAAAATAATTAAAAAAATTTATAATTATTTTCATTTAAAATTTTATTTTAACGATACAATATTAGCAAAAACTCAAAAAAAAATAATTTTACCAATTTCTGGAACAATAATTAAAAGTAAATTATTAGCAGTTGATATATATAATATATTAGAATTAATAGGAAAAAATTATAAGAATAGATTAATAATAGGTAAATTTAATACAGAATCAGTAACAACAGATGTTAATATAATGTTTAATTTAATTGCTGATGAAGTAATTGTTTTTGAATGTGATTGGTATGAAATTTTACCAAAAATATTAACAAATGAAATATTTAAAACATATAGATTTAATCCTTTAGATCTTGAACAATCTTTTAGAAGTATTTCTTTATTTAAATATATAAGTCCATTTAAAATGTATCAAATTATGAATTCATTAAAAGAACAAAAATTTAAAAATGGACAAATAATATTAAAAGATGGTCCTAAATCAGAAGAATTTTATTATATATTTAATGGAGAAGTTAATTTAAATATTAATGGTATTGATTTGAAAACATTAAGTAAAGGTAAATCATTTGGTGATATATCATCAGCTATAATAACTTATCCTCAAAAAACAAATTTTATAAGTAAAAATCAAACAATATTATTTTCAATAGATAAAGATACATATAATGACATAGTAAATAAAAGTGATTTTTATTTAAGATTACGTCAAATTATAGATAAAAATGATAATTCAATATCATTACAAAATTTATTTTTTTTAACAGAAATAGGAAGAGGTTCTTTTGGTAAAGTATATTTAGTACATAATAAACAAAAATTATTTGCATTAAAAACAACACAAATAGAAGTAATTTCAGAAAATAAAGAATATGCATCATTAGTATTAAATGAAAAAACAATAATGTCTCAAGTAGATCATCCTTTTATAGTAAGATTAAAAAACACATTTAAAACAAAAGATTTCATTTTTTTTTTAATGGAATACATAAATGGAATGAATATGAGAAAATATTTAGAATTAAAAGAAAAAAAAGAATTAAGAAAATTAGACGAAGCTCAATTTTTTGGTGGTATATTATTTACAGTATTACATTATTTATCAAAAAGAAAAATAAT
>JAEEGL014047351.1_pt1 | contig 14205 bp, 9 predicted proteins | sample 9134231 | NCBI WGS metagenome assembly JAEEGL01 (sample SAMN16246548, study PRJNA631951) | gut metagenome | biome: gut microbiome; feature: rumen; material: fiber-attached | host: Bos | place: Iran: Karaj | collected 2018-10 | reverse complement strand
CTGATTATTTTTAAAAAAATCACTTATTTTTATAAAAGTTAAAAAATTATTTGGATAATTTCCTTCTAATTCTTCTATTTCATTAAGATTATTTTTTAAAATAAATAAAAATTCCATTAAAGAATTTTTTGTAATATAATCAGGAAGAGAAATTTCATAATTTATATTTTTATCAATATTTGAAAATAAAATAGGATTTAATGAAGATATTGAATTTATATCATATTCTGAAATTGTTCCATCTGAAAATTTAAATATTATTGTATTTGATGAAGTTTTTTCTTCTTTAATATTTGAATTTTTTTTTTTTTCATTTTTCATTTTTTATGTGATTTTATCTTTATATTATTAAATTTAAAAAAAAATGAACAATTTTTCATCAATTAATTTTCAATCTGAAATAAAAAATGAAGATGAAACTTTTTCACAAATGAAATCATATATGAAAAATTTGGAACAAGTTATAACAAAACAACAAAATGAGATTGAATTATTAAAAATTTCAAATTCCAATTATGAAAAAGATAAGATAAAAAATACTTCTTTATTAAATTTAAAAGATAATTTTATAAGGGATACAAATATGATTTTGGAAAATTTAAAGTTTAAAAATAAATTATTAGAATCTAAAAATTCAGAGTTACAAAAAGAAAATCTAGAAATCAATGATTTTAATGCAGATTTAAAACAAAAAAATAAAATTTTAATGAATTCTCAATTTTATAGTCAAAATAAAAATTCTCAATATATTAATTTAATAAATGAATTAAATGAAGTTTCAGTAATTAAGTCAAAATTAGAATTTGAAATTAAAAATTTACAAAATAAAATAAATGAAATTACTATGCAATATGAAAATGAAATTAAATTAATCACAAAAACAAAAAATGAAGAAATAATAGAAAAAAATAAAATAATATCAGAATTTGAAAAAGAATTAAATTCAATTCAATTAAAGAATAATTTTATAAATGAATCAGAAGATAAAGATAAAAAGAATAATGAAAATAATTCGAATAATAATATGCAATATTCTGAAATAATTTTGAATAATTTAAATGAATTAGAAAATAAAACAACAATACTTTCAAATGAGAATATTGAATTAAAAAATATTTTAAATAATGTTATAAATAAAAATAAAGAATTAGAAAATTTATTAATTTCAAAAGATAAAATAATAAAAGAATTACAAGAAAAAAATCAAGGAATTGAAAAAGAAATAAAATTACAAAATGAACAATTTAATTTAAAATTAAATTTAGAAGATAATAATTTTTCTGAAATTGATGAAGCAAAAAATAAAGTTAATCAATTATTATTAGAAAGAGAAGATTTAATTAAAGAAAATTCAAATTTAAAAAATATATATGGACAATTTAATAATGATATTAAAGAAGTCAATGATTTATTTAATGATAAAGTTAAAATATTTGAAAATGTTTTAATAACAAAAAGTAGAAAAATAAAAGAATTACAAGGAAAAATAAATTCATTAAATCAAGAAAAAAATAATTTAACTCAAGAAAATAATAAATTGAAAAGTGAAAAAAGTAAATTAGAAAAAAATACTATAAATGAAATTTCAATATTAAGAGGAAGTAAAAATAATAATAATTTTATTTCAAGAAATAATCAATTTGATTTTCAAAATCAGGGAAGTACTTTTTTAAAAAGTGGAAATAGAAATATAAACTTTAATAATATTGAAGATCCTTTTGCAGATAGTCAACAAAAATCAATTGAAGAATTTAAACAAATGTTAAATAAAGTTGATGAAAATTTAAATAAAGGAAAAGAAAAATTATTTTCTTAATGAAGAATAGATTTCTTTTATATTATTTAAAATAAATTTTTTTTTAATTCTAAAAATAATATTTATTTAATATTTATAAACAATTATTAAAATTTCTTTTATTAGAATTATTAATATTAATTTTGTTTAAATTTAATAATATAATATGAAATTTTTTTATTTTTTAAAAAGATATAATAAATATTCAATCATTTTCTTTTTTAAAAAAATTTTATTATTAATTTATATATTACTAAATTTATTGTTTTTATTGGTTATTATTATTATTCACATCATCATTTTGTATCATATCATGGATTGAATTTTCATTGATTTGATTATTATTATTATTATTATTATAATTTTCATCTTCTTCTTGAATTTCATCTTCAATTATTTCATTTTTATTTTCTTTTACTTTTTCAACTACATAATTTTTATTTTTCATTTTATTAATTAATTCATTTCTATATTGGTCTTTTAATCTCATCATTTTTTCATCATGTTCTCTTTTTTCATTATTTAATAAAATAATTTTTTTATTAACTTCTTTAAAAATTTTATCTTTTTCCTTAATTTCGTTTTCCAAATTCATAATTTGTTCTTTTAATTCATTAATATTATCTTCTAATTCTTTTGTATTATTCTCATGATTTCCACTTTGAATATTTAATAAATAATCATTTGATTTTTGTAAAGTATTAACTTCATTTTCATAATCTTGAATTAAATTTAAATTATCAATTTTCATTTGTTCAACTTTTTCTTCAATTGTATTTAATTCTTCAATTAAAATCCCTTTTAAATTATTTGATGTTAATAATTCATTTTCAATAACATTTTTTTTCATTTTCATATTAATATCTTTTTCATTTTGTATACTTTGAAAACTTTTCGAATTACCAACTTTAGGAATTTTTTTATTATTCTTCATATTAAAAAATTATATTAAAAAAAAAAAAAAATAAAACAAAAATTAAAAAAAAAAGAATAAAAACAATTAAAAAAAAAGAAAAAAAAAAAAAGAACAAAAAAAAAAAATGAAAAAAGAAAGAACCTATTTCAAAACAAAATTAATAGGTAAAGGAACATACGGTACAGTATACAAAGCAAAAGACGAAGAAGGTCGTGAAATATACGCATTAAAAAAGATAAAACTTCAAACAGACGACGAAGGAATACCATCAACAGCAATTCGTGAGATATGTTTATTAAAAGAACTAACTCATCCAAACATAGTAAAACTTCTTGATGTAATACACGCTCCAAAGAAAATAACATTAGTATTTGAATTTATAGATCGTGATTTAAAAAAAGTAATAGACTCAACAATGGGTTCAGGATTAGAAATTCCAACAGTAAAATCATATATGTATCAATTATTAAATGGTATGTCATATATACATAAATATAAAATTTTACATAGAGATTTAAAACCACAAAATTTATTAATTACTACTGATGGTGTATTAAAAATTGCTGATTTTGGTCTTGCTCGAGGATATGGTCTCCCAGTTAGAAATTATACTCATGAAGTAGTTACTTTATGGTATAGAGCTCCTGATGTTTTATTAGGAAGTAAAGGATATTCTACTTGTATTGATATGTGGAGTGTTGGTTGTATTTTTGAAGAAATGGTTAGTGGAAAACAATTGTTTATGGGAAAAAGTAGTGTTGATCAATTAAAAAAAATATTCCATATTAGAGGCACTCCTAATGAAAGAATATTCCCTGGATTAGAAGATTTACCTGAATGGGAAGAAGGAAAGTTTGAAAAGTATAAAGAAGAAGATATTAGGAAATATGTTCCTAAACTTGATGAAAATGGGGTTGATTTACTTTTGAAAATGCTACAAATTGATCCTGATAAAAGAATTTCTGCACAAGAGGCTCTTGAACATAAGTTTTTTGATGATGTTAGAGATAAAATGAAGGAGTTTTATGAAGAAGTTGAGAAGAATAATATTATCTATTAAAAAAAATTTTTTACTTTTTTTTTTGTGTCTTATAATTGGTTTTTTAAGAGATTTTTATGAAAAAATTATTGTTTTTTGTTTTTATTTTATTTTGATTTTTTTTTTTTTGTTTTTTATTTTAAATATGGTATTTATGTGGAATTTTTATAAGAATTTTTTTTGATATTTTTTTTTTATTTTTTTTTTAATTTTTTTTATTATCAAAAATACTCAAAATATATTATTTTAATAAATTAAATTATAAATATTGAAATACTTTAAAATTTTTAAATTCTGAATGAGTGACGTTAAAATTAGTAAAAATCATTCTAAAATTAGTCAAATGATTAATTTAGCAAAACCTGATTATATTAATATTTCTGTTTTTTATTCTATTAATAATTGGGAAAATTATGAATCAGTTAATTTGATATTAGAATCAAATTCTACTATTTCTCAATTATTAAATACTGCAGTAAATAAATTTAAAAATGAATTTTTTTATGATGATATTGATAATAAAGATTTAGATGTAATGTTGTTTAAAAAAAAAATAAAAAAACCAAATTATGATTATCCTATTTGTAATAAAGATTCTTTAATTCAGGATTTTTCAAAAAATTGTTTTTGTATTGTTGAGAGAATTAATAAAGAAAAATTAAATAATGAGGATGAAGTAAAAAATGAAAATGAAAATAACTACATAAAAATAACAGATACTATTTGTAAAAATAGTTTATGTTGTATATTTTAAAAATAAAAAAAATTAGATTTTATAAATGATATGAAAATAAGTATATTTATCAAATATGGATTTAAAAAAATTAAAAAAAAAATAAAAAAATCAATATATATAAAATACATTTAAAAGGTATAAATAAACCATTAAAAAAATAATATTAAAAAATTAAATAATAAAAGAAAAACATATTAATTTATAACAAAAGTTTATTTAAATCATTTCTAACAATAACTGCATCTCTAATTAACCTATCAACATTAATATTATCAAAATTTTGTAAAACACTCATAATTCCTGCAAATTCATTATTTAAAATCCCTTCAGTTTTATTTCTTAACAAAGCTAACATTATCATATTCATAAAATCAAAAACATCATCTTCACTTAAAATAGAATCCCATAATCTTAAAACATCAGGAATTTCAAAATCTTGAGTAAAAAATAAAGTAAGCCATCTAAAAGCAAAAAATTCCATTTCTATTTTATTTTTAATTAATTGATCACTTATTCTATAATCTAACATTCTAATTAAAGTACTAAATTTTTGTAATCTAGTAGTAATTCCTTTTTCTGTATTATCTAATTTTTTAATAAAAATATCTTTTATAGTTTCCATAAAATTTTCAAAACTAATATAAGAATCAGCTTCTAAATTTTTTATTGAAATTTCATTTTTATCATTACTAAAACAATAAAAAATAGGAGCTAAAATTTCATTCATTCCTTGAACATATTTTACTTCTGGATGGCACAAACCATATATAAATAATATTCTTGCCATAACATCTGCATTACTTTCAAAAGTTTTTGAATTTAATTTATATTGACTTCTATCTTTTTTTGTTTCTAATGCAGCATTTGAAATTTGTTCATTTGTTATATTATTATTTGAATTTGATACACATGGCATAAAAAAAAATGACATATGTGTTCTTGTTCTTCTTATATCTTTTTGTATATCTTCTAATAAATTATATTCTATAAAATATTTATTCCAATTTGAATTTTTTTCTAATGATAATGGATGATCATTTTTTTTATGTTTTTTTATTATTTTTAATCTTTGATTATATATTTCTTTTAATTTATAATATTTTTCTCTTCCTTTTTGTAAAGTTGATTCCCATTCAGATTCATTTAATGTTAATGTGTTTAATAAAATTTTCCATATTAATGACCGAAGTGATGGAATGTCGTCTGGAATTCCTTCAAATATAAATTCTTGAAGTTTTGAGTAATCAATACACTTATTGTTTAATATTTGAATCATTGATAATATTTTGTTTTTTATTTTCCCTGATAAAGTATTTGTTTTTGATAAAATAAAAGATAAAAGTTGGTTTTTTTCACAGGATTTTTTTAATTTTTCTAAATCAATTTCTGACATTATTTTTTTTTATTAATATTTAAATATTATTTTTTGAATATTAATAATAGATTTTATTTTTATAATTGATTTTATATTAATATTTAATTATTGATTTGTTAGTTAAATTGATTTAAAAAATTATTAATTTAAAAAAAGTATATTATTTAATGTATTTATATGTGTAAAATTATTCATTTTTAATATTGTATTTGTTTACGTAGTTGATCTATTTCATTTTGTAATTCAATAATTTTTTTTTGTTGTTCAATCTTTTCTCTTTGTAAAATTTCCATATCATTTCTCAAATTTAAATTATTTCTCTCCAAAGCTTTACATTTATTTTGACTTTGTTTAAATTTTTCATTTTGAATTTTTCTAACTTCATCTAATTCATTATATTCTTTCCTTTCCCTTAATATTATATTATATAATTCATCTTTTTCTGGAGCATTTTCAAAATTTGAATTATTAAAATTATCATCTGAACTATTTTTTATTGAATATTCCTTTTTATTTTGATTTAATGGTTCATCTAAATTTTTATTTAAAATTAATTTTCCTTGTGGATTATCGTTATTTATTTTATTATTATTAAAATTATTAAATGAGAATAATTGTTGTTCTAAAGAATCTATTTGATTTTGTAATTGATTTAAATAAGCTTTACTTATTTTATTTCTTTTCATTTTTGTATCATTTTTCATTTGAATTTATATTAAAAAATAAAAAAATTAACTAAATATTTAATGAACAAATATCAACAAATGTTACTATTAAGTGAAATTACTTGAAAAGTACAATAAAACATTATTTAATTTTAAATGGAAAAATATATATAATTAAATAAAGAATTTATATTAGCTATTTTAGTTTTATAAAATTAATAATATAATTATAATTATATATTGATAATTAATAATAAATTTGATTTTACTAAATTAAATAATAATATGAATTTTAATTATATTTAAAATTTAAAAATCAATATAATAAATTTCAAAGAAGTTTGAATTGAATAATAATAAAAATCATTCTTGATTTATAATAATAAATTTATTTATCGCATAAATTATTTAAAAAAAATTAAAAAAAATATGAATATTATTTTTGAAAATTAATTTTTATGAAATATAAAAAAGAATATAAATATTTTCTTTTTTTTATACTTTTTATAATATGATTAATAATTTATTTTATAATTTATTCTAAAAAATATATTTAAAAAAATATTATTTAATAAAAAAAGATTTTAATAAGAATAATATAAATGAAATTACAAAAAATAGAATATAATATAAAATTCATAAAAAATTTAAAATTTTTTTACAAATAAAAATTCAAAATATTAATAATAATAATTATATAATAACTTAAAATATGAAAAGTCTTCTGATAACAGAAGTAAATGAAAAAGGAAAACCAAAATCATATGGAAATGAAAATTCATTAAAACCAATAAATAAATATCAAGAAGAAAAGGAAGAAAAAGCCAAAAAAAAAGAAAAAAAAGAAAAACCATCATATTTTCTAGTAAAAAACAAAAAAAAATACAATAAAGCAAAAATGGATTTAATGAATTATTTAATAGACGAACAATCAAAATATACAAATTTAGACAAAGCAGCTGAATATTATCAGAATCAAATTGAAGATTTTAAAAGACAAATTGATAGAAATCAAAATATAATTAATAAAAAACAAAAAATATTAGATTCAATGAATAATCAATTTAGTGATTTACTAGTTAAAAATATGATTTGTTATGATGATGGTAAAATTAAACAAAAAGAAAATGAAAAAAATCAAATTGAAAATGAAATTGAAACTCTTACTCAAGCTTTAGATATGTATAAAAATATTAAAACTGAACTTCAAATTGAAAATATTAATTTAAAAAAAGATTTAAAGAGTGAATATTATGAAAGTTTAAGTAGAAAAAATCAATATGATAAATATGAAGTTATTAAAGCTAAAATAAAAAATGAAGAAAAAGCTCAAGATAAATTATTTCATACTATGAGTAATTTTAATATTAGAGCTAAAATAATGTTTGATGATGAAGAAAATAAAAAAAAAAATATTTTAGCCAGAGAAGAATTTTCTTTAAATGAATTAAAACAATCTATGCAAGATGCAGAAGAATATTTAAAAAAATTATATAAAAAAATACAAAAAAAAGTAAAATTATTGCCTTATGAAAAGAAAAAAAATGAAAAAATATTTCAAGATAATATTTTATTAAGAAAAGAATGTGCATCAAATTATTTAAAAGTAAATTTAATTAAAAAATATTATAAATTAAAAAATTTAGATGAATTAGTTATATTAATGAAAAAAAGAAATATGGAATTTAATCAAAAATATAATAATTTAAATAATATGTTAAATGATTTAACAAATTTAAATATTGAAAATACTAAAAGTATAAAAGAAATAAAAAATATTAGAAAAGAAATAAAAAATAAATTAGAAAGTAAAGGAATGATTTATGATGAACCTGAATTAATAAATAAAATAGTTGAAATTAATGGAAGTAAACAAGAAAATATTTTAGTAAAAGAAAAAACTGATAAAAAAGAAAATATACTTAAAGAAATTATTAGATTTATTGATTCATATTATCCTCAATTTGAAAAAATGATTAAATCAATTTTAACTTTTAATTTAAAAATAAAAGAGAAATCCATATCAAAAAATAATTTAGAAAATATTTTTAAGTTATTTAATAATAAAGAAAATATTAAAGAAATTAAAAAATTTTGTTCTACAAAAGAATATTCAAAAGAAGATTATAAAGGATTTATAAAAATAATTTTACAATTTTTTAGAAAATTTAATTATTTATACCATAATTTTATAGTTGATATTGCAATAGAAGCATCAAAAAATAATAAACAATATGAAGATGATAGTGATGAAGAGAATAAAATGACAATATTTGTTTTTACTAATATTTCTAAAGAAATTGAAGAAGAAGAAAAAGAAAAAAAATTACAAAAAAAAGAAAAAATGATAAGACATGGTAAAAGAATGGATGATAATCAAATAAAAAATCAATTAATTAAAGATAATATAACAAAAGAAATAAGTAATATGTTAGATCAAGGAATAGATATTGAAACTTTATTAATTAATTATATAAATATTTTAAGACAAAGAAATGAAAAAAAAAATTATGTACCTGAAAATAAAACTAGATTTGATTATGAAACAATAAAAGAAAAAAGAAGAAATGAAAAAAAGAGAAAAAGATTTAATGAAGAAAATGAAAGAATAAATGAAATTCAATCTCTTTTATATAGATTAAGAATGAAATTCTTTATAGATTTTTCAAAATATACAAGTGATTTAGTTAAACATGATGATTGGGAAAGAAAAAATAAATATAAATATAATGTTGAAATTAGAATATCAAATAAAAAAAAAAATGTAAAAAATATTTTAAGTGATTATTTAGGTGAATATAAAAGAACAAAAGTTGAAAGAAATTATAATACAGGATTTAATACTGCTTTAGATGATATTATTCAAATAAAAAAAGAAGAAAAAGAAGCAGAAAAAATAAAACAAATTAAAAAAAAAGAAGAAGAAGACAATCAAATTTTAGATAATACTTTTTCAGATGAAAATGAATATAATAAACATCCTGATATTGAATTAGAAAAAAAAGTAGTTAAGCAAAATAAATATTACTTTGGTTATATTAATAATAATGATAAGGCTGAAAAAGAGTATAAAAAAATGTTAAATTTACATAAAATTAATATGGAATTATTTCATAAGAAAGCTACTTTAGAAAATTTTCAAGATTTTGATGAATTACAAAATGAATTTCAGAAGAAATTAAATATGAAGATTTATTCACCAATTATTGAATATTTTGTTCCTAAAAGAGATTATAGTAATTCTAAATATAATTATTCAAAAACTGTTGCTAATTTTCATAAGAGAAATAATAGTAAAGATGAATTAAAACATATCAATTCTTTTAATAATAATAATAAAAAGAGAGTTGTTTCTAGTAAAAATGCAAATAAAAATGAAAGTAAAAACAAAGGAGATAAATTTCCTAAAATTATCTCTGGAAAAGTTTCTATTGCAAATTAATAATTATTTTTTTAATTTTTTAATATTTGAAAAAAAGAAATTTTTTAAAATAATATAAAATATTATATTAAAAATAAAATTTATTAATTTATAACAATGGGAAGTTATATTCAAAATGATAATAAACATTTAATTTTTACAATATGTTGTGAATCAAATGAAAATAAAAATAATATTGATGTAAAAGATAATACTGAATATAAAATAACTGAAAATACAGAAAAAAAAGACTTTATACATAATATTGAAAAATTTAATAAAGAAAGGATGGCCCGTTATTATAATTATCATTATTTGAGTACAAAAGTAAGTGTAAATGAATCAAAAGTAATAAATTTAATTTTACTAAAATTATATAATAAAACAAATAATTTAATTGATGAAATTGAAGTAAATAAAACTTTTATATCATCTAAATTTAAAAATATAAATAAAAACTATGATGATAAAACTAAAAAAATTTCTTTTGGAAAAGATAATAGTAGTGATTATATAATTGATGATAATTCAATAAATCCAATTCAATTTTATATTGGTTATAATGAAATTAAAAACAATTTTTATATTATGGATAATTTATCTGGAACAGGGACTTTTATAAAACTCAATAAAGAAGTTAAAATAGAACAAGATATGATAATTAGCTTTTGTGTTGATTATATGTATTTTACTATTAATCATTTGAATGATGGATACAATGAACTTAATATTAAATTTTTAAATAAGGATAAAAATAATGAAAAAGATTCTGTGATATCATTTGATAATAAAAAAGATTTAAGATTCACAATCGGAAGAAGTCATAATTGTAACTATCAATATGATGACGATTCTGTAAGTAAAGTTCAATGTACCATAATTTTTCAAAATAATAATTGGTATTTATATGATGGTTATGTTTGTAATTTAGAAAAGAAAGTTTCGACTAATGGTTTATGGTTACTTACGAATAAAAGTATATGTTTAAAAAATCAAATGATATTAAAAACAGGTGATATGAAAATTTTGGTTTTTGAAGAGTAATTTTCGAAGAATTTTGTCAATTATTGATATTATAAATATTATTTATCATATTATATTTTAATTGTAACATGATATTTTATAGAAATATAAATTAACATTATAAATAATAACAATAAAATTTTTTAAAAACATAATCTTAATTTAAATATTTACCAAATAGAAAATCTACATATAAACTTTATTATATTAAATAAAATTCATAATTTAGTTTACAATAATTTAATCAAATAATGTACATTTGAAATTATGAATACCCAAATTAAAATAAGTGATTTCATCTTGAATTTCAAATTTATCATTAATATATTTCCAAATTCCATTTGTTGACTTTTTATTATTTTTAAAATCACCATCACAAATCATCCATAAATTATTTTCTTTTTTATATAAAATTGAACAATGAATTTTTGAAATTACTGGAATTCTAATAAGAAAATCGCATTCTTTTTTTCTTCCTATTGTATAATAACCTTTTGTTTTTTGTAATTTTTTTTCTTGTTTTCCTTTATCAAAAAAAATAATTAATTTAATTTCATTATCATCAATAATTTCAGTTGAAAAGTTAATATTTGCAATAGAAAAAAGTGTTTTTTCTTTTATTTCAAAATTATGATTTAATTTTACATAAATTTTTTCATTTTTATTTTCTTTATCAGGAATTAAATTATATTTTAAAGAATTTCTATCAAAATAAATATAAAATAATTTTGAATTATTTTCATTATTAGGATAATTAACAATAAAATCATTAATAATTACATTTTTAACTATTTCAACAGTTCCAAAAAATGCATATCCATCTTTTAAATTTCTTTTTCCTTTTTCTAATCCTCCTGCATTCATTATTAAAATTTTTCCATAAAATAAATCTAATTCATCTTCTTTGTCGTTATCAATATCTTCTGTTTCAATTTTTAATTTTTTAAAATTTTTAATTTCTTCTTCTGAATAATTAACTTTTGAATCAAAAGAGAAAGGTTTTAATTCGAATAAATTATATATTTTTTCAGGAGAAGTATTTGACTCTATTTTTTTATTATCTAAATTATTTATGTTAAATAAATTAAATATATTTTCTGAAATTTGACTTGAATATATTTTTTCACCTTTTTTTAATTTAGGATTATGTTTTTTTGTTTGATATTCTGATTTATAATCATCAATTGGATCATCTATTTCATCAAGTTTTAATTCTGATTTATCATTTTTTTGACAAGAAAAACAGGATTTCTATATTAAAAATTGTTAATTGTGAAATTACTAAAGATGATAATAATGGATTCATTTGTTAATTGATAGAATTTATATATTTTCAATAGAATTTTTATTATTTAAATTATAAATTGTAATTTAAATAATTTTTGTAAACTACTAATAATTCCTAATAAATATTTAATACTTTATTGAGAATGAATTATTTATATCATTGTAAATAAAGGAATATATAATTAAATAAAATATTGTATTTTTTTATATCAATCAACAAAAAAATAATTAAATATTTATAACAATTTATATATCAAAAAATAATTTAATAATTCAATCACTCAAAAAATAATTTATTAAAAAATATTTAAAACTTCAATTACATATAAATAAAAAAAATGTCAAATAAATCCCAAACACATGAAGAAATATACCAAAACATAGATGGAATAAAAACAATATTAAAAGTACCAAATACAGTAACAACAACAACAAATCGTTATTTTTATGTTCCAGTAAACCAAATCTATACAGGAACACCAGTAAATATAAATCAAACAGATCCAATTCTTTTAAGACAAGCAAATCCATATATAACTCAATCATCTTCTTCTAATTTAAATATGAATATTAATAGAAATGTAAATCAAAATTATGCAAATTATCTTAATGATAATTCAAGATTAAAAGGTTCTCAAAAAAATTTAGAAAATGATGTTAATAATAATAATGGAAATTTAATTGATGAAGCTTTAGAAGAAGAAAGAATTAAAAAAATTGCTAAAGGTGAATTTGATAATTTAATAGTTCCTTATCAAGAAGAATTAAGAAGTAATATAAGTAAACAAAGAAACTTTGTTGAAAGAGAAGATTTTGAAAATGGATTAAATAATGTTGATAAAGAATTAAATTCAATGAATGATTATATGAAAAATATGCAAAATAATTTTGAAAAGAATTTAATGTCTAAAAATGATCAATTTGTTACAAGAAGTGAACATGAAGAAGCAATTAGAAACTTATTAGATAAAATATTAAAATTGGAAAAAAGTATTAATGATAATGGAAAAAATATAGAGAGAAAAATTGATGAAAATTTGAATAAATATCAAGAAAATATGGAAAAGAGAAATAATGAGAAATTAGATAATAAATTAAGAGAAAATAATAGAAATTATATTAATAAGAATTTATTAGATGAAAGATTAGAAGATTTAGAAAAAAAAATTAAAGAAAATGAAGATAATTTAATTAATCAAGATGATTTAGATTCAAGATTTAAAGATTTTGAAAATAAATTAAAAGATTTATCAAAAAATTCAATGAAAAAAAGTGATTTTGATAAACAAATGAAAAATTATGATAATAAAATAGAAAAAATAACTAATTCAAATTCAAATCCAGATTTAAAAAATTTTTCTATTCAAATTCAAGATATTGAAAACCAAATAAAGAAAATTAATCAAGATTTAGAAAAAAAAAATAATGATATAATTGACTTACAAAATGATTTAAAGCAAGAATATAATGATTGGACAAAACAAATAGAAGAAAATAATGTTAAAAATGAGAAAAGAATAAAAGAATTAAAAAAAGATTTAGAAAATCAAATGAAAAAATTACCTACTGAAAATCAAATAAAAGAATTAACAAATAAACTAGAAGAAAATGATAAAAATAATGTTAAAAAAGATGATTTTAATTCAATAATAAATAATTATGATTTAACATTAGAAAAATTTGAAAATTTAGATCCAAATTCTATTAAACAACTAACAAATCAAGTAAATTTAATAAATGATAATATAAAAAAGATAAATAAAGAACAAGAAATTCAAAATAAAGATATTTCTACTTTAAAAAATTCAGTACCTTTAATAGAAAAAAATGCAAATGAAAACGAGAAAAAAATAAATGAATTAAATGATAAAATTGATCAATCAATACAAGATCTTAGTGAAAGAGAAACTCAAAATGAAAGTAAATTATTAACAATAAGTGAAAATGG
>JAEEGL016939477.1_pt1 | contig 14206 bp, 7 predicted proteins | sample 9134231 | NCBI WGS metagenome assembly JAEEGL01 (sample SAMN16246548, study PRJNA631951) | gut metagenome | biome: gut microbiome; feature: rumen; material: fiber-attached | host: Bos | place: Iran: Karaj | collected 2018-10 | reverse complement strand
GATGAAGATCAACAGTGTGAAAGTCCGTTTATAAGCGTAATCTATGCTATTCGTAAATTACCTACGGTAAGTTTCGACTTGCCTAGCGAGGTATGCTTGAACAGCGAAGAAATTGACTTTGAACCGTTGAAATCACAAACAAATGGGGTTGTTATGTCACTCTGGGGCGATCAAGGTCCTGAAACTTCATTCCTTCCAAATAAAAAAGGTACGTTTAAGTTCGAATATTCATATACCGATGCTCGTGGTTGTACAAACAGCGTACAAAAAGAAATTCAGGTAAACGAATTGCCAGATGTCACGTTTAATGACATTCCAAACCAATGTGAATATAGTGATCTTGTTGATTTGAGTTCTTATGCGGGACCAATAGGAGGAACATTCTCTGGTTCAGGCGTTACCACACAAAATAGTTTCTTCTTGTTCAATCCTGCTGCGGTAGAGGCTGGCTCTACTTCGACAATAACGTACACTTACACCGACGGGAAAAATTGTACAAATTCCGCTCAAAAAACAATACAGGTCATCGCCCGTCCTTCGGTTACGTTTAACGACGTTCCATCGTTGTGCGTTGGAGGTGAAAAACACGATTTGTTACAGTACGTAACGCCGACTACAGGTACATTCTCAGGCGAGTATGTCGATGGAACAGAATTCAACCCAACGACAAAAGGAAGTCACAAGGTTTCTTACACGGTTGAATCCGACGGATGTAGTACAACGGTAGAAAAAACAATTGTTGTGAACGAACTACCTGTATTGGCATTGGAAATGAATGCAGTTGCGTGTGTCAACACTGGCAACGTAACTCCGCAATTAAGCCCTGCAAATGGAACATTTACCATCGATGGTGAAGTTTCCACAACAATTAACACTGATAACTTGTCGGTTGGCAATCACACGTTGGAATATGTTTATACCGATCCTACGACTCATTGTTCAAATTCTATCTCTAAACCATTAGAAATAAGAAAGATAGAAAAACCGACAGTTACCAATAAAACCGTTGTCATCGGTTCTACCGATTTGACAATCACTGCACAAGGAAACGGCGGCACATTTGAATGGACCGACCAAAACGGAACAAAAACGACAGGTGCGTCAATATCGCATTCAGATGCAAGCTATGCGGGCGAATGGGAATATTGCGTGACCGAAAGCGACGGAACGTGTACGAGTGAACCTGCGTGTATGACATTCTCGGTTATTTGGTGTCCTGCCCAAGCACCACACGTTACCGTGTCAGGTGCATACGTAAACCACAACTGGGCAGATGTACTATACACCGAAATATGCGAATCCGACGAAGTTCCTACATTCCACGTAACTGGCATAGAGGATGGCGCCACAATCAATTGGTACGACGGCAGTACTGGCGGTTATATTACCACGGACTCGCCTGAGGCATATCAAAACAATGCCCTAAAGGGTAAACCGGGTGAATATTCTATGTCGGTGTCGCAAACGACTACGGGTGAGAACGGTTGTACAAGTATTCCGACAAGCGTCATTGTGAAGATTCACGAGAATCCGCATATTGCAATTACCAACGACGATGTTCATTTCTGCGACTATGATGACAAAGTTCAAATAGAAGTTTCTTCTGACAGCGATAACGGTACATTTACGTATAGTGGTGATTTTGTAGAAGATAATTATTTCTATCCTGCAAATGCGACAACAATTGGTATGGCAATTTCTGTCACAGTAAATTATGTCGATAGCGAAACGCGTTGCGAGGCAACGACATCAGCTGATTTCTTCGTTCATCATGCAGATAAATTAGCCGTCGTATCTCCTATAACTCAGCTTGAAAGCGACTATGAAACCGTTTTGACCGCCACACCTGACGGCGCTAACAAAGTTACGTGGTACGATGCGTGTGAGACAAAAACGAAATTGAAAGAAGGAACGTCGTTCAGTACGGGACTTGTAGGCGAAGTTTCGGAAGATTTCGGCGTTACACAAACCGATCCATACGGTTGCGAAAGCGAATGTGCTACGATTCAAGTCAATCGTATCAAGTGTCCTACTCCAGCACCGACGGTGTTTGTAGAAACAAATACCATCTGTGCTACCGACGAAGTGCCGACATTTACGGCAAGCGGAGAAGTAGGAGCAACATTCTCGTGGTACGAAAATGGCAACTTAGTTAGCAACAATACAGAATTTACGCCGACAAGCATTCAAGGCACGGCAGGCTCATATTCGTGGACAGTAACGCAAACAACAACAGGCACTAACGGTTGTGAAGGCGTTGCCGCACCAGTTACGTTGAAAATCAATCCGTCGCCAGAAATTGAGGTGACGATTGACGAAATCATTTGTCAAAATGAAGGAATCAAAGTGCCGGTTTCGAATTTAACGGGCACAATATTTACATTCAACGGTCAGACAATTACACAAATCGACCCTGAAGATTACGCCCCCGACACGTATGAATTGCGTTATTCATACAATGACCCGCAGACTGGCTGTCGGGCTGTAGATGCAGCAAGTGGTTGTTTTGAGGAAGATTGTATGAAAAAGGATATTGAAATCCGCAATATCCCGATGGTAAAAGTTAAGAACATCACGAAACTTATCACTGCCGATGAGTTTAAAGTTCAAATTGAATCAGGAAATGGCGGTGCATATACGTGGATTGACGAACATAATTCACTCATTGGAATCGGTGCGTCTATAGACCATCAATATGCGAAAGAAGTCGGTTCTTGGACATATTGTGTAACAGAGACAGATGGGGAATGTACGAGCGATCCTGCTTGTTTCACATTCTCAATCATCAACTGTCCTGTTCCTTCTCCGCAGGTTGTGAAAGATGTTGTAGTTGGCTGTACGAACGAAGATGTACCTGAAATGGAGGTTGTGCAAGGTGAATACGATATTCGATGGTACAAACAAGACGATTTGAGTACAATAGTTTCGACAAATGCCAAATACGCGCCGAACGATATTACCGCTGTTGGTGATTATACCTATTATGTAACGCAGTTCGATGGCGAATGTGAAGGTGTTCCGTCAGCGGTTACGTTGCAAATGAAGACATCGTCGCAACCGAAAATTACAGGCAACATGGCAATCTGCGAGAACGAAAACATGCAGTTGACCTCCGATGTTGAAACGTATTGGTATTCAGACGAGCAAATGACAACGGCTGATGAGATTTCAAAAACTCATACCGTTTCGTATCCGAATGCAGGTTCATATTCTGTGTATGTCGTTCATAAGACGGAATATTGCTCAAGCAATCCGTTTGCTGTTCCGGTACAAGTAAATGCAATCCCTGAAGCACCTGTAATTACGACAGAAAATGTTTGTAAAGGCGAAGACATTGTATTTACAGCCGAAGGAACAGACATTCAGTGGTACAAGAATTCAATTGCCATAGGAGAATTGGGAGATTTGACATATACGGAAACAGGCTCTATGCCAGGCAATGTGGTTGTTTCGGCTACGCAGACAATATTGGGCTGTACGAGCGAGAAACGTGAAGTGACGGCAATTGTATATGCAATTCCGACAAAACCGACTCCTCTAAATGCTACAATTTGCGAGTACGATGCGATGACGGAATTAGAGGTGATAACCCACGGCGATGCTGATGCAACGTGGTACTCAGACGAAACATTGTCGAATGTGGTTGCTACGGGAACATCTTACAAGCCGAGAGACAAAGTTTCGCAGTCATTCTACGTTACACAGACGTTGAACGGTTGTGAAGGCGAACCAACTGTCGTAACGTTGAAAGTGGTAGAAAAACCGCTTCCTGTATCGTTTAAACAAGTCAACGACATAGAGGTGTGCGAAGGGAACACAACTGTAATTGTCGCCGAATCGGGTAATACTGTATATTGGTACGAAAGCAAAGACGACAATCCTGTATTTATGGGACGTTATTTCACCGTTCCTACTACGGCAGTCGGTGATTACACCTACTATGCAAAACAGTCCGACAAGTCGGGATGTGAAAGTGACTGGTCGGAAAAACGTGTGAAGATTGTCGGCGGACCAGAAGAGGCTGTTCTTGAGCAACAAGATACTGTTTGCGAGTACGAAAAAGGTGGAACATTGATAGTAAGCCGTAAATCAGAAAACGAACATGTTTCGTGGGTTGCTCCGAATGGTGCTACGCTCGGTATTGGCGATACATTACACATTGCTGATACTTTGTTTAAAAAAGCTGGCGTGTATATGATAAAAGCCCGTACGACCGTTTCGACATGTTCGTTCGATACCCGTAAGGAAATAATCGTGCCGTACGTCGTTCATCCAAAACCAGTCGACCCGACGTTATTGAAAGATGCATTCTGCTATGATGGTCAGCCGGTTACTTTGGAAACTGCGGCATCGGAACCGAAATGGTTCAACGCAAATGGCGAGATGATAGGCGCTTATTCTCCTCAATTGTCAACAATGTACAGCGATGCAGGGGATTATGCAATAAGGATGTCGCAGACAATAAATGGATGCTCGAGCGACACTGTTCTGCTACCATTCTTAATTAGTGCAATTCCAGTGCCTCAGATTATCGGAAAAGACCAGATTTGTGCGGGTGAAACCGAAACATACGTGGTTACAAAATCCGATGTCGATAACTCGGCAATTTGGTCGGTAACAGGTAACCGTGCGATTTACGAAATATCAAATTACAGTACAGGCTTTGTCCGTTCAATAGACTGGACCGAAGAAGGATTAGATACAATATCTGTTTACGAATCCAATAAATATGGTTGTATTGGTGTGACGGTATATCCTGTTGAGGTAGTAAACAAACCTGATGTTCAATTCACGGCAGAAACGCTTGGTCAAGAAGGAGTCGTGACGTTCACAAACTTGTCTGAACCACAGATTTTGAACAGTAAAGGCGTTGAAAAAGAATATCACGTTGACTATTATTGGGATTTTGGTAGAAATACCGATACGGCAATTGTTCTGAACAATTTTAAGACCTTTGACGAAACGTATCGTTATGGCGATTATGCTGCTGAATTGACTGCCGAAAACGAGTTTGGTTGTAAGAATAGCGTAGTCGAGGCGTTCTTTGTAGACGTAGAACATGGGTTGTATTTCCCAACTGCATTTGCACCGATGTCGCCAAGTGGAGATATTCGCGTGTTCAGACCGAAAGGATTCAACTGTACAACGTTCAAGATTTGGATTTATGACCAATGGAACAACCTTGTATATTATTCAGAGGGTGTGAATGGCAAAGGTTCCCCAAATGCCGAATGGGACGGAAAAGTGAATGGAAAATTGATGCAGTCGGGGACGTATCGTTACAAAGTTGAAGTGACGTTTGAAGACCACGAAGAAGACAACTTCAAGGTTACTCAGTCTGTGAAGCCAATTTGGGGCAATGTTACGTTGATACGTTAATTTGTTCGTCGAACATGTCCGTTTTTGATTGGTTGTTCAGGGAAAAAAGTCTTTCGAGAATTGCGCGAAAGGCCGGTTACACGAAAGACCAGATTGGTATTCAAAGCCGTTTTGTCCGAGAACGAGACAACTGGACACCGCATTTGGAACAGACAAAAAATTATATCTTAGATACTGCACAGAATGTCGAACAGAAACATTCTGTCGCAGTTTTAGGTAGCGGTTGGCTTCTCGACGTTCCCTTGACTGAACTCTCTGAGCAATTCGACGAAGTGTATTTGTTCGATATTGTTCATCCTGAACAAATAGTTGTAAAGACCAAGAAGTTTCCAAATGTGCATCTTGTCGAAGCCGATTTGACGTATGGGGCAGTGGCTATTGCCGAGCAAAAAACAAGTTTCGAAGATTTTTTGACCGCATTTCTGAATGTAACTCCTGCATTGGATTTGAATCAATACGATTTTGTTGTTTCAGTGAATATTCTGAACCAGTTGGATATAATTCTTTGCGATTATTTGAAAGAAAAATTCCACGTTTCGGAGCAGCAGTTACTGCCGATTCGTGAAACAGTCCAACAACGGCACGTTGATGCTTTGCCACGGGGAAAAACGTGTTTGGTGACAGATTATAGGGAAGAAAATGTTTCTGCAAAAGATTCAGTTATGTCCACAAAAGAACTGCTTCACTGCCAGCTTCCTGTACATACGTTTGAACGAGAATGGCAGTGGATTTTCGACAGAAGTCAAATGTATAGAAAAGGGCACGACACCACAATGAAGGTGCGTGCAATGTTCCTATAATTTAAAATCCGTCATTTCTTTGAACTTGAAGATTCGGTTTTTGATGTCGTTTGCCGACAAATTTTCGAGAGCTTCGGTTCCCATTTTTTCGACAGTGAACGACGCCATTGCCGAAGCAACAATCACAGCGGTTTTCAACGTTTCAAAGTCTGTTTTGTCTTGTTGAGCGATATATCCGATGAATGCGCCCGCAAACGTGTCGCCTGCACCTGTAGGGTCAACCACATTTTCGAGCGGCAACGCAGGAGCGCTAAATACTTTGTCTTTGCTGAACAACATAGCCCCGTGTTCACCTTTTTTAATGATGACATAGCGCGGACCCATGTCGCAGATTATATGTGCCGCTTTTGACAGGCGACGTTCGCCTCCCGATAGTTGGCAGGCCTCCTCGTCGTTTATGATAATGATGTCGACCATTGAAATTGTTTTTTTCAATTCGTCCATCATCGTGTCCATCCAGAAATTCATAGTGTCGAGAGCGACAAACTTTGGCTTATGGTTAAGTTGCTCCAACACGGTGCGTTGCAATACAGGGTCGCCGTTTCCTAACATAATGTATTCCGTGTCTTTATATGAATCAGGAAGGATTGGTTTATAGTTTGCAACCACGTTCAATTCGGTCGTCAGCGTTTCGCGCTGGTTCATATTGTCGAAATAGCGGCAAGACCAAAACATTGATTTTTCATCTTTTTTAATCTGCATTCCGTCCAAATCGATGCCTTTGTCTTTCAACTTTTGAATAAACTCTTGTGGAAAATCGTAGCCAACAGCCGAAAGAGTTTGTGGTCTTACGAAGTAAGATGCTGAAAAACAACTATATGTGCCTGAACCTCCAATAATTTTATCCGTTTTTGCGTATGGAGTTTCAATAGCGTCAAACGCAACTGTTCCGAAAATAATCGTATTCATAGACTTTTTTTTGCAAAGATATTTTTTTATTCAAAATTACTTGTATATTTGCACAGCTTTTTAGGAAGCAACATTCCCAAATAGCTCAGTTGGTTAGAGCATCTGACTGTTAATCAGAGGGTCACTGGTTCAAGTCCAGTTTTGGGAGCAAGCCTCAGCAGAAATGTTGAGGCTTTTTTTATGCCTTTCCCTTGAAAAATTGCGAGTTTTGTGCATACCCTTGTTTTGTCAGGTTTTTTTTCAAAACACTTTCATATTTTTGTAAAAAATATTTTTCAATGAAACGGACGGTTGGTTTTGTGTTATCTCTGCTATTTTGTGGCGTAATTTTCGCTCAATCAGGGAAATACACTATTTTTTCTCCTGAAAAACCGAATGGAGTTGCCATAATATGTTGTCCCGGAGGAGGTTATGAAACCGTCTGCGACGAACACGAAGGCAAGGGTTGGGCAGCAGAGATGAATGAACTCGGCATAACGTGGATTGTGCTCAACTACCGTCTTCCCGATGGAAATCCGTCCATTCCGTTCGACGATGTGAAAAAGACTATGCAGGAAATAAAGAAAATTGGACCGTCAATCGGCGTTGATACGTCGCAAATAGGAATTGCGGGATTTTCTGCCGGCGGACATTTGGCAGCAACTTATTCTTGCTATTCTCCAAAAGAATTGAAACCAGCCTTTCAAATTTTGTTCTATCCTGTCATTTCAATGAGGAAGGGGCTGACTCACCTTGGTTCGCGACAGCACTTGTTAGGAGAAAATCCACCCAAAGATCTTGTAAACTATTATTCTCTTGAAAAGCACCCAGATTCACTTCCTCCCACGTTGATTTTCGTTTCGAAAGACGATGCAGTGGTTTCTCCTCGGAATACCAAACTGTATATAAAAGCGTTGAAATCTACTTTTCTAATGCACAATATCTTCCCGACGGGCAATCACGGATGGGGTAATAGCAAGGACTTCGAATTTCACTACCTCGTGCTACTCGACATAAAAACTTTTTTATTGCATACGACCGCTAAAACAACACCTTTTTAATAATATGGAGAATTTTATACCAGAGAATTTTCGTGAATCAATTGCCGGCGTAACCGATGCAGAGGCACTCGTCGCTGCTTTACAAACGGAGCGGATGACGAGTATCCGTATCAATCCGTCGAAAATTGGGAAACAACAATTGACACCTGTGCCTTGGTGCGGAACGGGGTATTATCTTGACTCGCGGCCAGTATTTACGTTGGACCCTTTGTTTCATGCGGGAGCATATTACGTTCAGGAAGCAGCTTCGATGTTTTTGGAACAAATAATAAAACCAGAAACGACGAGGCCTTTGCGAGTATTGGATTTATGTGCCGCGCCAGGTGGTAAAACTACGTTGGTTGCCTCGTTGTTACCAGCGGGAAGTCTGCTTGTTGCAAACGAAGTGATTCGCAGCCGTTCGTCTATTTTGTCCGAAAACATAATCAAATGGGGGAGTCCCAGCTGTATTGTCACCAATAACGACCCGAAAGACTTCGGTTTTCTCAGTGGATTTTTCGATATTATTATTGTGGATGCACCTTGTTCGGGCGAAGGAATGTTCCGTAAAAATAGCGAGGCTTCGTCGGAGTGGTCGCCCGAAAATGTGGATTTGTGCAGCAAACGACAGACACGGATTTTACATGACATTTGGGGTTGTCTTGCTCCCGACGGAATGCTTATTTATAGCACCTGCACATTCAACGAAAAAGAAAACGAAGATGTAGTGGCCCGGTTTATCGAAGAAAAACAGGCACAATGTGAATCTGTGCCATTGAAAGAAGAATGGAATATTACGGAACGGCATAAAAACGGGGCGACATCCTATCGCTTTTTCCCACATAAAACAAAGGGAGAAGGATTTTCGGTTTCTATAGTTCGGAAAAATGACGGTGACGAATATTCTCCATCGAAAAAAACACAAGATTCAAAACGATGGGTTCCGTTGTCTGAGAAGAACAGCCTGCCGTACAAAAAATATATCACATCACCCGACGATTTTTTCTTCTTTACTAATCCAACAGGACAAATCGGAGCATTTCCTCAGGAATATAAGAAGATATTTACCGAAGTTGCTGCACGGTGTAATCTTGTGCATGCTGGCATTCCTATTGCCGAAGTTATGGGAAACAAAGTAAATCCTTTGCCCGGATTGGCGTTTTCTTCATTGTACGAAAAACAAGCCTTCCCGTCGGTGGAAATTAGCAAAGAAGATGCAGTCCGTTATTTTAGAAAAGAGCCCTTGCAATTGTCAACGGCAGAAAAAGGATGGATTCATCTATTATATGATGGCGTGTCGGTTGGATTTGTGAAAAATATTGGAAACCGCGCAAATAATCCGTATCCGTCGGAATGGGCAATACGGATGAATGTCGATTACGGCAAATTACCCGAAACGATAGTAATTTCGGGCAAAGCAGATTAGTAAAGATACGTAAGTTCTTGTCTTGCCAATTTCTTACCTTCTTCAACACCTTTGTTGTAACCGGCATCCTTACCTTTGTCGTAGCCAGCGTTAAATCCGCTGATTTCGCCAGATTCCAGACCTTGATTGTATGCTTCCATGACATCGATTTCCGATGTTCCGCAACCAACCATTAAAGTTACTAAAACCGAAAAGACAAATAATTTTTTCATAATTTGAATCTTTTGATAAAAATACTATGCGAAGAGCCGTTTGGTTACAAGAGATTGCAGATAGTAATTAACAACGGCTGTTAATTTATTGATAGTCAAAGAGAAAAATTTTACTTCTTATTGTATTTTATACACTAAGCGAAGAAATTGGAAAATTTCACTATTTTTGCTCGCGAAAATACTATGAAGCGGATTTACTCATATACAAAACAAACGTTTCGGTTCAGACGATGGAACCGTGCAGGGTATTCTGCGTTTATGAGTATTGGCAAGCAAGTTTCCATAGGACACTTGCATACTGACGTGGCAGATGGATTGTTACGTGACAAACATCTCAGTTTGAACTTGTTGCCGGCTTTTCTGGCTAAAAGCGAAGGAGATTTAGATTCCGAATCTTCCAGCGATGACGGAGATAGTCTCATACAGCAGCAGGACGCTCTGTTGACGTGTCTTTCTCTTAGCCAAAATACCGTTCTTCCTGCCTCGTGTAATTTACGTAACGGAAACTGTTTACAACCTATTTTCTCCAGTGCGGAGGGAATAGGTTTTTTATTTTATAATACAATGAAAAGATTAGGTTTATTTTTGGGAGCGACACTGTTGTCGCTGAGTTCGTATTGTCAGGAAGACACCTTGACAGTGAATGTTGAAGCGGTGGAAATAGAAAAGAAGATGTCATCGCTTGCGTCTGAATCATTTCGAATTGTCACCACGTTGTCGAAACAAGAGATTGCCGCCATGCCGGTTAGAACGGTAAGCGATTTGCTCGACTATTTGCCGGGAGTTGACGTCCGTTCACGTGGAACGAATGGTGTGCAAGCCGACATGTCTGTTCGCGGAGGAACGTTCGACCAAGTTATCGTTCTGCTAAATGGCATAAACATTACCGATCCGCAGACTGGTCACCAAAATCTTGATATTCCCATCGACATTTCCATTGTCGATAGAATTGAGGTCCTGCAAGGCACGTCGATGAACGTATTCGGGCTTTCGTCGTTCAGCGGGGCAATCAACATTGTTACTTGCGAAAAAACCGACAACAACGTGGAAGTTGGCATGAGCGGGGGCAGCGACGGATATTTTTCGCCTCACGCCAGCATACGATTGACAAAAGACAAATGGGCGATTTCGGCTTCAATCTCGGAAAATCGTTCGGAAGGTTATATACAAAACACTGATTATTCGTTCGTTAACGCTTTTGTTCACACTCGTTACCATGATTCAAAAATTGGCAACTGCAACTTCCAAATTGGCGTTCAAAATAAAGAGTTCGGAGCAAATTCTTTTTATTCCTTAAAATATCCCGATCAATACGAAAAAGACAAAACGCTTCTTTCGGCATTTCAATGGGAAAAGCAGATTAAACGGCTCAATGTTTCGTCTGCTTTGTTTTATCGAGCTCACTACGACGAATTTCAATTGTTCCGCGGCATGACGGATGCTCCGGCGTGGTACACAAAACATAATTATCACATCTCGCAAGTTTCGGGTGGAAATGTAAAATCGGCTTTCTTTGGCAAATATGGAAAAACGACGTTGGGTGTTGAATTACGTAACGAACACATTATCAGTAATGTACTTGGTGATTCCCTTGCAGAAAACAAGAAAGTTCCGTTTACGTCCGAAAGCGACAGCATATTTTTCATCTATGGCAAAAATCGCCTTAACCTGAATTATTTTGGAGAACAGACGTTTTTGTTCGGGAAATTCTCAACTTCTGTCGGTTTTTCGGGGAACTACAACACAATGTTTCAGTCTAATTTCTGCTGGGGAATAAATATGGGATATAAATTCGCACAGGCATGCCGTCTCTATGCAAACGTGAACAATGCCGTGCGCCTGCCTACTTTCACCGACATGTACTACAAAAGTGCCACTCAACTTGCAAATCCCGACTTGCGTCCCGAAAAAAGCATTACAACAGAAGTTGGAGCGAAAGGTCTTACCGAACAGTTTACCTACAGAATATCAGCATATTACCGAATCGGGAAAGATATAATTGACTGGGCACGGACACCATCGGAAGAAGTTTGGAAAAGTATGAACATAGACAATGTAAATGCTTTTGGTACAGAGTTATCGGTACGTTACAACCCAAAGAAATTCCTAAAATCTGTCGGTGCCACATACGCATTCTGCACACTCGACAAACATTCGGGGACGCTTGTCAGCAAATACGCATTGGATTATTTGCACAACTCAGTTACGTTCGACGTAAACCACAAAATATACAAACATTGGGGTGCAAACTGGCAACTTTCGTATCGTGAGCGAAGCGGCACATACGTTGGCGCAGATGGAAACACGGCTCAATACGAGCCGTTTACGTTGCTCGATTTACAAACATATTGGGAAAACGATTTTACTAAATTATTTATAGAAGTATCGAATTTATTCGGCGAAAAATATTTTGACTACGGAGGAATTGAACAACCCGGCATGCAATTGCGGGCGGGAATAACGGTACAATTGTAATGTGTAATGCGAAATGCTCAATGCGTAATTCATAATTATTTGGTATTTTTGTAAAAAACAAAGAAGTGGGGAAAAGGATTTTTCTGTTCGTCAGTAATGATTTGGCTTGCGACAACCGTGTCAATCGGGTTGCCGTTACGCTGACGAATGCCGGTCACGAAGTTACTGTCATTGGTCGAAAATTGCCCCAGAGCCTTCCTTTGCCCAATGTGCCGTACCAAACGAAACGGATGAGGTTTTTGTTCCGAAAAAGTTTTTTGTTTTATGCAGAAATGAACTTTCGTTATTTTCTTTTCTTGCTTTTTTCTCGTTACGACATCGCCACGGCAAACGACCTCGACACGTTGTTGGGCGTATATCTTGCAGTGAAATTACGCAGAAAAGAAATTGTTTACGACAGTCATGAATTTTTCACCGAAGTGCCCGAATTGATTGGAAAACCAGTTAAGAAATCAATCTGGATTTCGATAGAACGGCATATTTTACCAAAATTGCACCATTGTATGACTGTATGTAAGTCTATTTCAGAAGAATACAGAAATTTATACAACATAAATATGCAAGTTGTGCGGAATGTTCCGTTTCGAAAAACTGAAGAAATTGTTCCTGCCACGGTGCAACTTCCTTCCCAAAATGTCATTCTCTATCAGGGCGCGTTGAATGTGGGACGTGGTTTGGAACTTGCCATTGATTCTTTGGAATTTCTGATGGATTCCTGCCTTCTTATCGTGGGCGACGGCGACAAATTCCATGAATTAAAAGAATATGCACGAGAAAAAACGTGGTGCGACCGAATTGTTTTTATCGGGAGAGTGCCGTTTTCGGATTTGGCGAAATATACTGCTTTGGCAAACGTTGGTATTTCGCTGGAAGAAGATTTAGGGAAGAACTATCGGTTTGCTCTGCCAAATAAATTGTTCGACTACATTCAGGCGGGGAAGCCAGTGGTGGTTTCGAATTTACCTGAAATGTCGGAAATTGTGTCGAGTTACAAAAGTGGAGAAATTTTAAAAGAACGTTCGCCACAAGTGTTAGCACAACTATTGGAGAAAATTATCTGCGACGAGACGATGGAATATCAAAAAGGTTGTATTCGCGCTTCGGAGGAACTTTGCTGGGAGAGAGAATCGGCAAAAGTCGTAGGGCTATATAATGAACTTATTGCGGGAGTGCATTGAACGTATCGGTGAATTACGTTTGCAGAATTATGATTTTAGAAGCAATTTTGTATTTTTGCACATCAAAAAAATAAAAGCAATTTATGGAATACAAAGTAGCAGACATCAAATTGGCCGAATGGGGACGCAAGGAACTTGATTTGGCTGAGATAGAAATGCCGGGACTTATGGCTCTCCGTGCGGAATACAAAGGTCAGAAACCGCTTGCTGGTGCAAAAATCAGCGGTTCGTTGCACATGACGGTTCAAACCGCAATTCTTATTGAAACATTGGTGGAACTTGGTGCCGACGTTCGTTGGGCTTCGTGCAACATTTTCTCAACACAGGACCATGCTGCTGCCGCAGTTGTGGTTGGCAAAAACGGCACAATCGATAATCCGAAAGGTACACCCGTTTTCGCTTGGAAAGGCGAAACGCTGAAAGAATATTGGGAATGCACGAAAAAAGCACTAACGTGGCCCGACGGCTCTGGTCCTACAATGATTCTTGACGACGGCGGCGACGCTACGCTCATCGTGGTTCGCGGTTCTCAGTTCGAGGCCGAAGGCAAAGTTCCTGATTTCAACCCTGAGACGGATTCCGAAGAATGGGGCGTGATTCTTGATTTGTGCCGCGAAACAATGAAGCAGGATCCGCAATTCTGGACGAACAAAAAGAAAAACATCATAGGCGTTTCTGAAGAAACAACCACTGGCGTTCACCGCTTATACCAAATGGCAGAACAAGGCATTCTTCCGTTCCCTGCCATCAACGTGAACGACTCGGTTACTAAATCGAAGTTCGACAACTTGTATGGTTGCCGCCACTC
>JAEEGL015826615.1_pt1 | contig 14206 bp, 11 predicted proteins | sample 9134231 | NCBI WGS metagenome assembly JAEEGL01 (sample SAMN16246548, study PRJNA631951) | gut metagenome | biome: gut microbiome; feature: rumen; material: fiber-attached | host: Bos | place: Iran: Karaj | collected 2018-10 | reverse complement strand
TTTAAACAAAAATATTGCACTACTTGTTGAATGCTCCAATATGATTGGAAATACTTCTTCCGAATATGAAGCTTGGCCTGCATATCAAAAAACTATTACAGCTGGAGATACATCAATTACAATGTGGTCTAGTTATGCGGAAGAGATAGTCTTATTAGATAAAACAGGTGGGAGTGAGCGATGGTTGGCTGGTGATATCATGGAAATACATGGAAAAGTTGTGGGACCAAAGAAATATCAAACATTCACGGGACAAGACACGCAGATATTAGCAATAGAAGTATATGAAAGCATTCTCATTGATAAGCAATGAGAATAACAGTATAAGATAGAACATTGCTTATTAAGCCTTTTTCCTGCTGATAAGTTTTGCAAAGAGAATTCATTGATCAATCGATTCATAACGAATTTTTTAGATGGCGTTAATCTATACTTTAGAATTCGTTGATACAATCATAAATACAGAGTGTGCTTATAGAATCAAGGAGGGATTAATATGGGCTTTTTAGATGGGTTTATGAGAGGATTAAATGGAGCCGCTGGAGATAAAGAAATCCTTGATATGGTAAATGATGAAGATGACGAACTTCTATCTTCAAATTATAGAAAAACGGCTATGGAGCACACAGAGTCTAACAACGGATGGTATAAGTGCGTAAAATGCGGTAAGAGTTTCAGAAAAGGTGATATGGATATAGACCATATTATTCCCAAAAGTAAGGGAGGAACTAATTCTAGGTATAACCTTCAATGCATTTGTAAGCACTGCAATAGATCGAAGAGAGATGATACATCTGATACAGAAGCTGATTTGAAGCGTAGAAAAAAAGAACTAAAACAAGAAGAAAAGGAAGATTTAAAGCTGTTGAAAAGAATGAGAAAGAATGGAGGTAAATAATTATGGGATTTTGGGATTCTTTAGGAGAGGCTGCTGGTAAGGCAATAAAAAACGCAAGTGACGATTTTAGTAGTACATCAGAAAGAGCAGGGAATTATAGTGATGAAAGGTTAGCCAGAGAGTTTAAGTCAACTACCAATATGGCTAAAAAAATGGCATACGCTAATGAGCTTAGAAACAGAGGATATGGAAATCAGGATTGATGTTTTATAGAACATTGAATGTAAAGTTTTCCGAATGGGCGTTTATGGATTTCCATTGTATTTGAGTATGACTTGGGAATGGGAGAGGGCATGGTTCGTATGGACTATGCCCTTTTTTCAGCAAATCCTAGTCAAACTGAATTTTTGTTTTTTATCAAAACTTATTAAATATCTAATAGTACGTAAAAGATATATAATACGTACTGTTTTTTGGCGCCATTACTGCATTTTGTGCTACAATAATACTATATACGTACTTTTGAAATGCAAAATACGCACTTTTGGAACAAAAAGGGGATGGCAGGATGGCAAACCTTGGACTCCGGATCGAGGACATTTTATCCCTGAAAATATCCGACATCATTACTGATGGTGGAAGATACAGACTCAATATCATTGAGAAAAAGACTTCAAAGAAAAGAACTTTTACTGTACCGGTTGCCATATACAACTATATAAAGGTCTATGCCATGGACCATGGCATAAAAGAAAATGAACTGCTCTTCCCAATAAAGGAAAGGGCAGTCCAAAAGTATCTTGCAAAGGTGACTGATTATCTTGGGTATGAGAATGTAGGAACACATTCATTCCGAAAGTTCTTTGCCACAGAGATCTACCTTAATAATGATTACAATATAGTTCTTGTTCAGCAGCTCCTGCAGCATAGTTCTGTTGCAGTCACCCAGAAGTATATCGGAATCACTTCTGAGATGCAGGAGAAGGCACTAGAGGGACATATAAATCTAATTTAGAGCCTTTTAATCAATTGATCACAATATGGCAGTAATTCTTCCAATCGTGCAATAATGCGTTTCTGCTCTGACAGTGGAGGAAGCGGAAAATAAAACTTTTTCAGTTTTTGTGCATTAATATTTGATTGACCAATTGCATCCGTCCGTTCTCTTTGACAAAAACTCCAATAATATTGCGATTGCATAACATAATTCAAATATCTGCTGTCAATCAGAATTGGTTTAAAGCGCACTAAATATCCTGCATAAATTGCTTCGCGTTCGCCTTTATAAATAGCTGTCTTTCCAACCCATTCTTTACTATTCGTTCTATTGAATAATAAGTCACCTTTTTCAAGATGATATTTCTTTATATCATCCTCATCATCAGAATACACGAGCTTATCATAAACTACTATGCCTTGTTGTATATTTCCCATTCGCAATACTGGGCATTTGCCATTCGAAAGAGATTTTTTTGCTGTCCCATATTCAAAGCCTATACACGTATTTCCAATACTTACCCATTTCCAGCTTGCAGGAATATCAAAAGGAATTTCATCATCAGTAATAGCCGCCAGAGGCTTCTCTTTCTTTATTTTTCCTTCTTTAATCAACTTCTCCTTTTCTTCCTGTATCTGCTGATAAAGATCTTCAGCAGTTCCCTCTTCAGATCTCTGTTCGACTAATTTGCCTTGGATAGCATATTGCAGAATTGATTTTTTCATTTCTTCTGGGAACTTGGCATTGAACTGTTCAAGCTTTTCATATGCCAAAGCATAGCGGTCAACATACGGAAGAAGCTCCTCTATCTTGGCAACGATACGATGCTGCTCTTTGAGGGGTGGAATAGGAATAATCATATCTTCTATCCGCATAATTGCTAATTTAGGTTGGCCTACTTTTGTAGTTGCATCCGTTATCTGATTTTGAATAACCGAACTACTCATTAAGTACATTACATATTTCTTACTGAGCGAGTATACAACAAGTTTATTTGCATTTTCCGTAAGATTAGCATTATCAAATTGTTCTGGAATAATACCAACTCTTCCTATAGTTCCAGCAACTGTGATATATATATCTTCCTTCGAGATCACATAGTTTTTAATTTGCGGATAAATATCATTTGGGACATAATGAATATCAGTATCCAGCACTGTTCCATCCTTCATATCACTAACACGAATATATATATGCCCCGTATTCTCCTTTATAAGCTTCCTACCTGCAGGTATTCTCTTGCCACCGTAAACCGACATGACCTCCTTTAAATACACCCACTTCCAAGAATCGGGGATATCAAACGGAATCTCATCTTGTTTTATCTCTTCAATAGGCTTTTCTTTCTTTATCTTTCCCTCTTTTACGAGCTTCTGCTTTTCTTTCTGTATATTCTGATACAGTTCTTCTGCCGTACCTTCTTCCATTCTCTGTTCAACCAGCTTACCCTGTATAGCCATCTGAAGGATGCTCGCTTTTAACTGTTCCGGCGTCATACTTCAACACCTCCCGGAAGTAATGCTTCAAGCTGTTCAAGCACCTTATCTATCTCTGCATTAAGGGTAGCTCTCTTCTCCTGATAGTTCCTTATCGTATCAAGAGGATCCAGTACCTCCTCTTCCTCATGCGGATAGCCACAGAGGTCGATATTGCAGCCCTGCTCGTTCAGAAGGAAATCTGCTGTAAACTTCTGTGCCTTTGGTCCATCTTCAAGAATGATCTCTTTTCTGTCGTTCCACCAGGCAATGCAGTCATCAAAGTGTTTGAGCTCCATGGGCTTAGTCTTTGAAAAATGCTTTCTGTCAGAAGGCATATCGACTCTGTAGAACCATGTCTCTTTGGTAACTCCATTGTTATCAAAGAAAAGAAGGTTAGTTGATATTGATGTATATGGACTAAATACTGATCCAGGAAGTCTTACTATAGTATGCAGGTTAAATTCTTTTAAAAGCTTCGTCTTTATCGCTACCTTGGCATTATCAAGACCAAATAAAAATCCGTCAGGAATGATCACTGCTGCTCTGCCGTTCTTCTTTAAGCGGTACATTATGACAGACATAAAAAGATCTGCTGTTTCGGAAGACGCAAGATCGTCAGGAAAGAACCCCTGAATGGATTTATCCTCGTGCCCGCCATACGGGGGATTCATCAGGATGACATCAAATTTATCATCGTCAGTATAATCGAGAAGATTTCTTCTCAGGGAATTGTCGTGGTAAATGTTTGGTACTTCAATATCATGTAAAAGCATATTAGTAACACAGAGAAGATAAGGAAGTGGCTTCTTCTCTATTCCATAGATGCTCTCATCAAGCTGACGCTGTGCTTCTGTATCAGATACCTGTTTTTGAAGCTGTGTAAGCCATGATGTTATAAATCCACCTGTACCACAGGCAAAGTCCGCCATCTTTTCACCAAGCTTTGGCTGGATCATCAGAGCCATAAAATCAGTTACAGCTCTTGGAGTATAGAATTCACCGGAAGATCCTGCAGCCTGCAGTTCACGAAGGATCTCTTCATACACAAAACCAAAAGCATGGCTTTCTTTTACATCATCAAATTCTATCTCATTGATTACATCAATGACCTGACGGAGATAAACGCCGTCTTTCATATAGTTGTTGGCATCTTCAAAGGTAGACTTTACGATAGCCTTCTTTACCGGAGTATCTGGTGTTACAGAAAGATTCTTGAGTGTAGGAAAGAGCTTATTGTTTACAAAATCAAGCAGAACATCTCCTGTCATTGCATGACCGTTTGCATCAGCAACAGCCCAGTTTCTCCATCTGCATTCTTCAGGGATGATTGAAGTATAATCATCTTCATTCAGCTCCCAGTCATCTTCCTTTGAATCATATACTTTCAGAAAGAGCATCCAAACCATCTGCTCAATTCTCTGCGCATCGCCATTTATGCCGGCATCCATACGCATGATGTCTCTAACTCTTTTGATAAAACCTGACTGCATTGCCATACGTTCAATTTACCTCTTCTTCATCTGTTGTACTTTCATGATCATCCCCATCACTATCTATTGCCGGTATATTCCACAGTTCCTGGAGTTTGCGTCTGAGCACTTCCTTATCGGGAAGCTGTAACTGGTATTGTGACACCATCAGAGGCGAAAGTGTCCTGCTCATGGCATATTCGACTACTTCGTCATCCTTTGATGCGCATAGGATAAGTCCCACACTTGGGTTTTCATCAGGCTTCTTTGCCTGACGGTCAAGCCCCTCAAGATAAAAGTCCATCTTTGATATGTATTCAGGTTTGAATTTGCCTGTTTTCAGTTCGATTGCCACTAGGCACCTGAGAGCACGGTGGAAAAACAGAAGATCCACATGATAGTCCTCACCGCCGACCATGATGGGGTATTCTTCATCAACATATGTAAAGTCCTTCCCGAGCTCGAGAATGAACTTTTTCATTCCATCGATGAGACCTCTCTTTAGATGGTTCTCCTTGAATTTTGGTGGCAGATCCAGAAACTCTATCACATATGTATCCAGAAATGGATTGATCTCTGACCTGATCTTCTCAGGCAACAACTTTTCCTTTGACAACATATAACGTTCATAATAGCCGCTGTCCATCTGTCGTTCGAGTTCCCTTGAGCTGTAGTGCTCCTTTATTGCTAAAATCATATAGAACTCACGCTCCTCATCTGTTTTACATCCAGACATTATCAACAGATGATTGGTCCAGCTCAATTGTGTCAGCAGTGGTGACACTTTTTCATTACCCGCGTAGAGCTCATAAAACTGTTTCATCCTGTAAAGTCCCCTGCGGTTGAAACCCTTTATCCCAGGGAAGTGTTTCTGAATATATGAAGCAAGGGAATCAATATATCCATCACCATATGAAGCATACTTTGACTGTTCCGAAAGGAATTTTCCCACATTCTGGTACATGAGGATGAGTTCTTCATTTACTTTACGGTAGGCATTACTGCGGGCATTTTCTATTATTGCTGCTACATTTTCAAAGCTTTTATCTATCTCGTTCATATGACAGGATCCTCTTTCCCAAAAGTGTCAGCACTGCTGACACTTTTTGTGAAGCCGATGTAATCACCGCTTCATCATATAATATATTTGGAATGCCCAATCACTAACAAGGCATTCCCATCATTATGTCATTCATGCATGCTGTATTTCTGAGGCGCCGGCTTGGTAGCTAAGACTTTTCTTACATGACTTCTTCGTAAATTGTCTTTTCAAGTTCCTTTACGGCATTTTCATACTCAGTCTTACCTCCAAAGAGCTTTACTATCTTTGCCGGTTTTCCATATTCTGCAAAGTCCGCAAGTGACAGGACCTTGATATCCTCAACTTCAGTTATGCCCTGGTTCATATATTTATCGAGCAGGATTTCAAGAACAGCCCTGGCATCTCCAGAATACTTTGAGAAGAAATCTCTTTTTTTCACATTGTTTGCTCTTTCGGTCCTTGTCAGTGGTTTCTTGCCGTAAGCCACGTAGCAGATAAAATCGAAATCATCGACATCTGACATGTTCTGATCGGCCTTTAGTGCATTAAGGTCAATTCCCCTGTTGGCGAACATTTCCTCAATGGCTTTCTTCTTATCAGAATCCTTCCATTTCCGAATGAAGTCTGACAGGGAGGCATACTCCCCCTTTATATTGGTCCTTGTATAGTCAATGATATCCTCTTCCCTGAGGAGCTTGCCATCCACATCATAAACAGAAACGCGCTTGTTTATGATCTTTACCCGGCAGCCATCTTTATCAACTATCGGCGCTGCCAATTTGGCCGTATCAACTTCAATTACATCTTTTGGGTCATCAGAATATGGTGTCCTGGGATTATCTTTAAGGCCATTATGCCTGAAGCCTTCATCCTGTTCTATCGGTCCATCCCAGTCGGGATCTGCAAAGAGTCTTGTTACGTCCCTGAAATCCATGACTACAAAATGAGTTTTTCCCTCTTTTTCACGGATTCTGGTCCCACGGCCAATGATCTGCTTGAATGTTGTCATGCTCTCGATATTTTTATCCAGCACGATCAGCTTTGTCATCTTGCAGTCTGCACCTGTAGATAATAATTCAGATGTAGTCGCTATTACCGGGTATTCTGAAGACACAGAAATAAAGTAGTCAAGCTTGCTCTTGCCATATGTATCAGACCCGGTTATGCGGACGATATAATCCGGATTTTTCTGACACATATCATTATTGAGATTCGTCAGTGCAATACGCATTAGCTCAGCATGGTTCTCATTTGCACAGAACACTATTGTTTTCTGCATTCTGTCAGTACTCTTAAGATATGCTGTTATCTCGTCTGCAACCTGATTGATCCTGTCCTCAATAATGATGTTGTAGTCATAGTCCCGGTTGTTATAGATGCGGTCAGGTATCGGTTCTCCATTGATGTCGAGCTGGCCTTTGTATGGTCTCCATCCATCCCCGATATTGGTAGTAATGTTGATGACCTTAAAGGGCGCAAGGAATCCGTCTTCGATACCCTGCTTTAAACTATATGTATAAACAGGCTCACCAAAATAATCGATGTTTGATATCTTTTCACTTTCTTTTGGAGTAGCAGTCATTCCGATCTGAGTGGCTGAACAGAAATACTCCAACGCCTTTCTCCAGTTGCTGTCCTCTTTAGCAGAGCCTCGGTGACACTCATCCACTATGATGAGATCAAAGTATCCTGCCGGAATCTGCCTGAAGTGTTCTTCGTCATTCTGCCCCACCATCTGCTGATATAATGCAAAATTGACTTCGTGTGACAGGATCTTCCCCAGACAATCTTTATCAGCAAAGTCTATTTTATAGATTGTCTTTTCAAGCGGTGCAAAGTCCTGTCCAATACTCTGATCTACAAGGATGTTCCTGTCTGCGAGATATAGTATTCTCTTTTTCATGCCCGACTTAAGAAGACGGTAGACTATCTGGAATGCTGTATAGGTCTTGCCGGTTCCTGTAGCCATAACAAGAAGGAGTCTCTCCTGTCCCCTGGCTATTGCCTCGACCGTCCTGTTTATAGCATTTCTCTGATAATATCTTGGAGGGTAGGTGTTCTGTGATGTGTAGTAAGGCTGTTCAATGATTTTTTTCTCGTTTTCAGAGATACCCTTCCCACCAAACAGCTCCGCATAATACCTTAAACGAAGTTCGTTCTGCGAAGGGAACTCATTAAGGGCGATCTGTCTTTCTTTCCCTGTTAAAAAGTCATGTTCAAAGAAAGCATCACCATTTGAAGAATATGCAAAAGGCAGGTCCATCATCTGGGCATAAGTCATAGCCTGCTGAAGGCCAAAAGATACGCCATGATTATTGTCTTTTGCTTCTATAATGGCGATGGGCTTGCCGTCATTAAGATACAGCACATAATCAGCAAACTTTGGCTTATTTCTGGCGACCATATTACCTTTGATATTTATCTGGCCATCAGTTATCTTAGTCTCCATAGTAATATGACCAGACCACCCCAGCTGTATTGATGGCGTAATAAAATTCAGCTTTATGTCTTCCTCTGACATTTGCTTCTTATCCAGAATAGTCATTTCAACCTCTTTCAGTAAAACCCTATTACTTCTTTCAAGTATATTTCTTATCAGGCATTTTCTTTGTACTGATCAATAATCATATAATTATTGCTTCTGAAATATGTTGATCGATGTTGATTAATGTGGTTTAAACTACATTAATCAACACTGTTCTTTAAAAGCGAATTAATATAAAATGTCATGTTTCCATTACTTGCTTCTTTCAGCTTTTCATATACATCAATAGGCACTGCAATATTCATCATCTTATAATCTTTTCCAGCAATCCCTCTTGTATTAGTTCTTCCACCTGGATGCTTATTTGCCACTTTTGTATCATTTCCTTCCTTTTCTTCTTTCGCTACAGTTCTCTTATTCGTAGCAACAGGTGTCTTCTTTGGTACCTGTGCAGTCTTTTTTTCTTTAGGTGCTTTATTAGTTACCGGCTTCTTTTCGACTTCCTCTGTCTTAACAATATTTGCTTTTGCATTCAGTTTATCAAGCGCACTCATTTCGGCACCTCCTTATCTTTTTATCTTCTCAAGAATCTCACATACAAGATCTGCGTAGTCATTTGCACCATTAGAATTGCTCTTTGTCTTAAATAAACTCTTTGAATCAGCTATAGCATTTTCAATATCTTGGCAAGTCCTGATAGCTGTCTTAAATACATTTATGTTCAAAGATGCTCCTACTTCTGGTAGTGCTTCATATACTTCACGGTCCTGTTTATTTCTCTGATCATACATGGTTAATAATATTCCAAGTATCTCAAGATTCTCATTGCCATCATCTTTCAGAAGTTCTACTGTATCAAGAAAATCGGATAAGCCATCAAGTGCAAACCTCTTCGCCTGAAGTGGAGTTATTATTCCATCAGCTGCAAAAAGAGCATTTCTCATAAATGCTCCAACATTTGGTGGAGTATCCATGATTACAAAATCATAAACATCTTCAATCTTTTTAATAGCATTCTTTACGATCTTTAATCCGCCAGCTGCTCTCATAAATGTATCTTCAGAATTTGCAAGCTCTCTTGAACCACATACTACATCCCCAAAATCAGTATGCTTAATGCAGTCACTTATATTATCTTTCTTCTGGAACACGTTAAGAATTGTCTTATCCCCTTCTGCAGGAGCTCTGCCAATAAATACAGATGTACTATTACATTGAGGATCTAAATCCAACAATAGTACTTTATATTTCATATACATCAAAGCATCTGCGATGTTTACTGCTGTTGTTGTTTTCGCAACCCCACCCTTTTGATTTGCTACTACAATCTTATATGCCATACCATCCTCCATATTACTTAATTCAATAAAAACCACTTAAAAATATTATAATATAGTTTTAAGTGGTTTTATATATTTTTATTTATTTATTTATTGTTTTAACCACAATAATATTGTTTTATGTGCTTCAATGTATTTTATTATGGTTTTTTACTGTTTTAAATATATGAAAGTGGTTCAATGTGGTTTAAACTACTTTTATATATTTAGTTGTCCAACATTAAGTCTTCCAGTTCCGAGAAGTTATACTCATTCTGTTGGAAATTATTAAACTTATTCCCTTTTCCTTTAGTGCTTATCCCTGGCTGATAATTGTTTTCTATTGCCTTTATAAGCCAGCCAGTTAAATTACCAATGTTTCTCTGACTCTTTGATATCTCATAGGCACTCTTTACTCTGCCTACATCAAGTCCTGCACTATCAAGAATTGCCTTTATATCAGAAGAGGGTAGCGGTTCACTAATGAATAATCTTACCTCATCAATCAGATCTAAAATATCAACTTCTTTATCATCGATAGCTTCTGGTACAGTACCCGCTTTTATGTCATCCTTGTCCGTAATTATAAAGCTTATACCTACCGCTTTGCCTCCAAGCCCTGCTCGATTTGTCTTGCAGACTATATTAAGTTCTGTTAGCTCATTGATTTCCTTTACCGCAACATCAATAACGCTCCGCTTAAACTCTTTCCACTCTTTGAACTTTGATTTTTTTTCTTTTTCTGCAACTTCTACTGCCTTATCATAATCAGGCTTTTTCCCTTTACTAAGTACGGCTCTGACCTTATCATCATTCGCATCTACAGTTCCCATCATCAATCGCATTTCAGAACAGGGAATTGTCATTTCATATCCCATTCCCTTTATTCTTTCTTGGACTATATATTTTTTCTTATAGTACTCACTCTTAATGTACTCATATAATCTGAAGCTATACACATGCTCAAATTTCATCATTGTAGTCAGATTAAGAATCGTATATTTCTCCTGAATGTCCAGAATTTTATCCTTAAGTTCACCGTTAAAAATAATGGTAAATTTTGAGTCCTCATATTTTGCCTTAGAGATAACAGAAATATACTCAAAGCTCTGGGTTTCTTCATTGGTGTAGCCGATGACACTTCCTGTCATCTTCTTTGCAGTAGAATCAAGTCTTTTATATAGACTTCCAGAATCATCTCCAAACAACTTTCTAAGCTCAGCAGCTGAAAACGTACATTCAAGATTTCCGGCTTTATTTTCCTTTGCATTCTGAATACTTGCCAAAGCGATAGCCTGAATCTTATTCTCAGTTATGGTTGATTTATACTTAGAACTTATAAGAAGATTACTCTTCTTATAGCTGCTTATACCATATTTCTTTTCTTTACCTGTACTGTTCTTGTTGTCTTTCATATTTCTGTCCTTTTCTACACCACTTCAAAATTTATTCTATCATTTTATACACTACTTATCTATCTTTTTTTACACTACTTTAAAGTAGTGTAATATTTGTCTATCCATAAAATCCAAATATTATGGAGTTTTTCTTGCAAATACAAAGTAGTGTACTTTTTGTCTGTTGCTTAAAAGTAGTGTAGGAAATGTCATACTCATATATGATACAATAATGTCGTTTTAATCATCTTTCTGCGTTGGAAGAATATTATTAATTGGACTTTTTCTACACTACTTCAACACTTATACTCAAGTAGTTGGATTTTCTTTACACCACTTTTAGATGAATACTACACTACTTATACCTTTCTGCAGTATGACATTTCCTACACCACTTACAGTAAATTACTACACTACTTACTGCAATTTACTACACTACTTACGGATGAATACTACACTACTTTTTTTTTGAATCTGCATGTTTACTGGACTTGAGGGCTCTTTAATTAATAAAGTAAAACTTGTTGTTTTTAATTAATAAACAACAACATTATTGATGATGTTATTTATACTTTAAATATGGAATAGTAAATCTCCATCATAATTCCACTTACTATTTTTTGAAATAAAATCCTTTATCTAATACCTGGGCACCATCAGGAGAAAGTAATACTAGCTGATCTCCAAGATTGGATAAAGTATAGGGCTCAATATTGTTTTCCTGCTGCTGAAGCTCATCATAGGTGTAATATCCTTCAGGATGCTATATACGACTATCTTTACTGTTTAATGTTATATTGGCGGATATCATTCGCAATACATCCACTACATACTATAAATAATCCAGGGAATACAAGAATTATATATGTAATAAATTTTATAGGATTTCATACAAGATATGCAAAAATGTCAGTATTTATCTTATAATATTAATGCGCGCGGGTAATTCTTGCATGATGGTTTTTATAACTTATTATAGGTTATAATATGGAGAATCAAAAATGAAAAAAGGTAAAACTACTAAATCTGAAGAACAAAAAAAATTTGAATATAAGAAGTTGGTAAATGTAACTATAGCGTCTTGGGTCTATGATCCTAGAGAGACAGGGATTGATATAACTGGGAAACAGCAAATTGGCTATTTTATAAATCCAGACAAAATACAGTTAGCTATAGATACAATGATAAATGATCTTGAAGGATATGCATGGATACTACATGACAAAGATATTGTTTCAGAAAAAGACTATGAAAAATATAGAGAAAAGGCTAGTAGATATCCAGCAAATAATCCCATGCGAGATTTTTATAATTCATTGACAGTAGGAAGTCTTAAACCTCAGAATGTTCATATTTTGCTTCATTTTAAAGAAAAAAAGCAAAAGACGCGTTTAACGATAGCCAATAAATTTGGTTGCGCTACAAATGTTGTTAAAGGAAGTATATTAGGTATACCTGGATGCCAATTAAACAGTGGGGCACTTTTGTATCTTTTACATGCTAACGCTCCAGAAAAACATCAATATAGTATAGAAGAAGTACATTCTAATCCTAAATTGCATGATGAGTTATGTGCTTTACTGGAAGAAAGAAAGTCTGGTAAAAATATCTCATTAACTATAAAGGAGTATAAAAGTCCGGAAGAGATTGTAAATGAAATAAGCAATGGCAAATTGTTAGCGGAGGTGTACAAAGACAACAATGTTGATAAATTCACTTATGTAAAGAATCTTAAGTATTTTAGAGATGCAGAAGCAGAGTATCGTAGACATAAAGCCAAAATGCCTGAATATCTATTGAATATATACATAGAAGGTGAGTCGGGTACAGGAAAAACATCTGTTGCCAAAATGATAGCCCGTTATCTCTATCCTCATGAAGAAGATCCTTTTTTTGCTGTTGGAGCAAGACAAGTTGCTTTTCAGAATTATGCTGGTCAGAAGGTGCTTATATGGGATGATATTACTCCAGTAAAGTTGCTTGATATTACTCCGACAGGGGATATACAAGAAATGTTGGATCCACATCAGCAGGAGAAGGTTGCCCGAAACATCAAGCACAGTTATGTCATACTAACAAATGAGATTAACATTTTTACATCGACATTCAATCACTTTACCTTTTTTAATGCACTTATAACAAATGATACTCCCAAGGAACAGATATTTAGGAGATTCCCTATAGTAATTGAAATAAAGCAAAGTGATATATGTATGCTCATTAATAAAGGTATATGGACAGGAAAACCGGAATTATGGACGCAGTATGATTCCATTCCTATTGCAAAGGTAAATCTTGCACAAATCATGCACATGGTACCGAATACAAGGCTTAATGAAGTCCTTGGAGCGGTTCTTCGTGAAATGGCAATTGTTATAAGAAAATTGGTAAAAAGGGAAGTAGCCAAAAGCAAAAATAGCGAGAGCGCCATATATGATATTATTTCAAATATTGGACTCTATAAACCAAACAATGAATATATAACAGATAAAGAGTTTGAAGAAGTCAGTGCCTTACATCACCATAATGTAAGTGAGTTAGATCTGAAGGCGTCAATGGAAACTGAGGATAGTTCGGATGCTATCTATCAAGATGATGTTACTGATAATTTGACAAAGAAAGATTATGAAACATTGGTTGAATATAATAGTCATATTTCCAATGAATATGTACCATTACTGCCACTCAATTATAGTGATAATCAGGAATCGAATAATGATTTTATGAATGAAGGGACTATAACTGAAGATGATTATAATCAAATCTTGGAGCTAAATAATCGTATTTCTGATGAAATTGAACGTGGACGAAGGCTGGCAAAAGAGCCGTTTGAATTTCATGAAAATGAGCATAAGGATACTAAGTGAAAAATGTTTATGTAAAACACCGGGTTATTCCCGGTGTTTCAGACTGTAGACAAAGTCCACGGCATCTGCCGTGGATTTTTCTTTATAAAAGTGTCGAAAACCCAGTATTTATCTGGGATTGAGGCACTTTTTCTGGTATAATAGAAGTATCAAAGTTGGGGATGGGGATAGCCTTTATGATGACTTCTAATACCGAAAGAAAACGTGAGCAGATGCAGTTTGTGAGCATGGATGACCTGGTACCTCAGGATCACTTGCTCAGGCTTATTTATAAAGCCATAGACTGGTCATTCATATATGACCTTGTTGAATAT
>JAEEGL015537531.1_pt1 | contig 14206 bp, 13 predicted proteins | sample 9134231 | NCBI WGS metagenome assembly JAEEGL01 (sample SAMN16246548, study PRJNA631951) | gut metagenome | biome: gut microbiome; feature: rumen; material: fiber-attached | host: Bos | place: Iran: Karaj | collected 2018-10 | reverse complement strand
GTCTTCGGCAAGAGCCATCACGGCGCCTTCCACATTGCAGCGCGGCGCTTCATCGCCGCCCATGGCATCCAGCACGATCTTATATGCAGCCATTTTCTACCTCCGATGCTCCTTTAGGATATCTTGTATCACTATACTCGTCTTCAGGGTAATAATCAAGCAGTTTTTCTTTTCTTGTCTTCGTAGTAATCCAATGCGGTCTTAAGATAATTGAACAGACCGCCCTCCGGGGGATTGATGCGGTAGCGTTCTTCGAAGGCTTCCCTCGGGATGGAATGGACCTTCATAGTGTCGCTGTGTTCGAAATACCGGCACAAGGTCTCCAGCGGCAGAAGATAATACACATCCTCCGTTGTAAAATGCACCAGGAGGAACGCGATCCCGCCCTGCCGGTCGAACTCCTTCATGAATCTGACCTGATGCTCGTGGATATTGCTGAACGGCAGGCTTTTCCGTCCCGTCTCCTTCGCGTCGAAGCAGATCGGGATCCCATCCATGACTCCGATATAATCGACCGTACTTTTCTGCTCAAAGTATGCCAGCTTGATCGTCCGTTTGACCGTGTCGAATTCCACCGGTTTGATCGGCGTAGGGATCTTCTGGATCAAGGCGATGCCCCGCTTTTCATACTGCTCGTTGGTGAGGTTGATCAGTTCCTCGAAGACGCTGCCGCGCAGCCCGCGGCTGTTCCAGTATCCCATATCACTGTCCCCCGTTTGCCGTGACCATGTACAGATCCTCTACACCGCGGAACACATGGTGCTGCGACGGAGTAAGATGACCATAGATCCCCGCACCTGTCATAGAGGCCTGTTTCTTGAAGAACAGGCAGTAGTACGGCAGATCATCGGCCAACTGGTCTCCTACCGAAACAAAGCCCTGATGGACGTCCTGTGCGGCTGTTTTAGAACTGATCTGGCTGATCCGATCCGACATTTGGCTGCTGACGTAGCCTGGATAGTTCTGATCCGAGATCAGCATATCGGCCAACTCTATGTCTGAATCCACGTTCCGCCGCTCCAAGGCAAGCTCGTAATTACGATCGATCAGATCCTGCAGATACTCTGTCCGTGCCTTGAGCCGGATGTCTAAAATGATACCTTGCTCCGCCATCTCCGCGCGCATTTCCTCCGCGATATGGGTCTCAAGTTCATCCTCGCTGTTGATCAGTATCGTAAACCTGTGCTGCTCCGTCATATCCAGAAGCTCCGCGACCTTTTCCGAACTCTGTCCATAGCGGGACGGATTGGTCGGACCATACCAGCGGACCGGTGAGATCGGTACTTCTGTAACATCCCCTTTATCCACAAGCGTGGATCGCAGGATCCGCTGCGCGTCGAGCGCGTACGCAATAGCCTTGCGCTGATCCCGTTCCCTGATCTCGTTCAGATTGAACGTGACTGCTTCCAGCTCGGATGTAGAGAACGTATGCAGCGTAACGTCCCCATTGTTCATATAGGTGCTCCAGGGAATGTCCGGACTATAGACCAAATTGGTGATCCCCCGGTCGAAGGAATCCATCCGGACCTCGCTGCGGGTCAGCATGATCTCCGCGTCGGTGATATAGGGATGCTTGCCGAAATACTCAGGGTTCTCGGTCAAAACGAACCGCTCCATACGTTCGTAGGAAACGACTTTGTACGGACCGGAGCCCATGGGCTCGGTCGCGTGTGTGGCGTTACTGTAATAATCAGAGGAAACCACCGGGAAATACAGCCGGTTCAGATTCAAGGGTGAACTCCTGGTGAAATAGACTGTCAGATGCTCGTCATCCTTGACTGCCGACCCGGACACATACTTGACACAATCATGGAAAGAGGATTCCTCGTAACGCATCAGGACGGAGATGGAATAATCCACATCCCAGGCAGTGACTTTCTTACCATTCGACCATTTGGCCGCGGGATTGATCGTCAGTTCCGCTTCACGATTGTCCTCTGACATGGTCCATTCTACCGCTATGGACGGTTGGAGCGTTCCGGTCTCATCTACTTCCAACAGCGGACTGTACAGCAGGAAAAAGGCCTGCGCCGCATACTCATCGGTCACCAAGAGCGGATTATATACGTCCATCATGACCATGGATACGATCAGCTTACCGCCTTTTGCCGGTATAGGCGCCGGAGTCTCTGCATCGGAACTCTCCTCTGCTATAGAAGACTCCTGCGGCACCTCGCTCTCCTCCTCGGAAGTTTCTCCGCGGCGTTTCGCCTGCTGCTTTTCGATCAGCTTGCAGCCGGTCAGCAGTGAGAAAATGAGCAAGAATGCCAGTCCCTGCATCATCATGCGTCGAATTCTGTTTTTCATATAGTATCTGTATACCTTTTCCAAAGGATCTTACATTGTTCTTTCAGGAAGGCCTCCGTACCGCTGCCATCCAGATAGACGTCGGCCGCTTCCCGATACTTCTCTTCCGGCCACTGGCTGTTGACACGCGTTTTGGCTTCTTCTTCGGTCAGGCCGTTGCGCTGCATGATACGTCGGATCCGCGTACGTCTGTCACAGCCGACAGCCCATACCGCATCGACCATCGTCTTAAGCTCCGACTGCAGAAGGCCATATGCCTCGATGATCATAAACGGCGCAACGTCGTCCGAGGCAAGGAACGCATCGATCTGCTGACGGATCTCCCCACAGATCGCGGGATGCGTGATGCTATTGAGCATCTCCGTATGCGCTTCATCGACGAATGCGGCATCAGCCAACGCTTTGCGCACGATCACACCATCCTTGAGGATCTGCGGACCGAACGCTTCTGTCAGCGCCTGGATGACCTCTGGCCGGGTCAGGATCTCATGCCCCACCTGATCCGCATCGATCACAGGGATCCCGGCCGTATCTCTGAAAAACGCGGCGGCCGTGCTTTTACCCGAAGCCATGGTGCCCGTCAGGCCGATGATCTTCTTATTTTGCTTCATACCAGTTTTCTCCCGTATGGACGTCGATCTCCAGCGGGACCAAAAGATCCGCGGCCCCCTGCATCTCTTCTTCAAGGATGCGGTAGATCTTAGCCTCTTCCGGCCGATAGACTTCCATCAGCAGTTCGTCATGTACCTGCACGATCAGGCGGCTCTTCAAGCCTTCCTTGCGGATCCGCTCATAAACACGGATCATCGCGATCTTGATGATATCGGCGGCGCTGCCCTGGATGGGCATGTTCTTTGCGACACGTTCACCGAAGGCCCGCATGTTGAAATTGGAGGACTTGAGTTCATCGATCGGACGTTTACGTCCGAAGATGGTCACACCGTACCCATTTTCTTTTGCCATGGCCACACAATCGTTCAGGAAACCGCGGACCCGCGGATACTGCGCGAAATAACGGTTGATATAGTCTGCCGCTTCCTTTTGCGAAATATGCAGATCATCGCTCAGCGAGAAGGCACTGATCCCGTATACGATGCCGAAACTGACCGCCTTGGCGGCGCTGCGCTGCGACGGAGTGATCATTTCCGGTGGCATACCGAAAACCTGTGAGGCCGTCATGGTGTGGATGTCCTGCCCTTCTTTGTAGGCAGCGATCATCTTTTCATCGGCCGACATGTGCGCCAAAAGGCGCAGTTCGATCTGTGAATAATCTGCATCCATGAAGAAATGATCCTCATCTTTCGGCACAAAAGCCTTGCGCAGCTGACGCCCCAGTTCCATACGGATGGGGATGTTCTGCAGATTCGGATCGGTACTGGACAGACGTCCCGTCGCTGTGACCGTCTGTTTGAAACGGCAATGGATCTTGCCATCTTCCGGATGGATGCAAGGTACCAGACCTTCGATATAGGTGCTGTCCAGTTTGGTCAGTTGGCGATACCGCAGCACGTCATCTACGATGGGATACCGGCCTTTGAGCTTATCCAGCACGTCCGCGGACGTGGAGTAACCGGACTTGGTCTTCTTGGCGGCCGGCAGCCCCAGCTTCTCGAAGAGGATCTGCCCCAGCTGCTTCGGTGAATTGATATTGAAAACTTCGCCCGCTGCCTGATAGATCTGATCCTGGACCCGGTCCACTTCCTCGCGCAGAGAAACACCATAGTCCTTCAGGACCTGAGGATCCACCCGGATGCCCTCGTGCTCCATGGACGCCAGGACTTCGATCAGCGGCAGTTCGATGGTTTCGAACAATGTCAGCATATCTGCCTGTTTCAGAGCTTCCTTGAGCGCTTCCGTCATCTCCATGACCGCATGGACCTCGGCGCAGGCAAAGCACTGCCACTGTTCCGCTTCGAGTTCCCGGATCTTTTTACGTTTTGCTCCGCTGCCCAGGATCTCCTCCTCAGCAGGAATGCTTCTATGGTTGTACGCACTGCACAGTTCCGCGATGGAATAGGCATCCTTGGAGGGATTGAGCAGGTACGCCGCGACCATGGTATCCATATATACTTTGCCGGGATAGATGCCCTCTTCCAGCATCCAGCGGATCTCTTCTTTTATATCATGACCGATCAGCAGGACCTCAGGATCCGCAAGGACCGGCAGCAATGCCTGCCGCAGTTCCGCTCCGATCCAGACCGGCTCCTGCTCATCCGCCTGGAGGGCAAATCCAATGATCTCCTTCTCACGGGAAAGACGAAGAGCGACCCTCTTTGCTTCCGCAAGATAGGAATGGACATCTTCCTCTGTCCGCAATTCTTTGACGCTTGCCAGCGTTGCTTCTTTTTTGGTCTCCGGCTCGATCCTGGACGTGAACCGCTCCAGCAGACTTTTGAAATTATATCGTTTCAAGAGCGACAGCCACGCATCGTCAAGGAAATTTTCTTCATTCCATTCCGGCACGACACTGTCTTCCAACGGAACGTCGGTACAGATGGTCGCAAGTTTCAGGCTGAAACGCGCCTGATCCGCAAACTCTTTCAGATTCTGCGCAGCCCGCGGCGGCTTGACTTCATCCGCGTGCAGGATGGCTTCCTCCACCGTACCGTACTGGGCGATGATCTTTGCCGCTGTCTTCTCCCCGATGGAAGGTACGCCCGGGATATTGTCGGAACTATCGCCCATCAGCGCTTTCATCTGCAGGAACCCAGCGGGGTCTGCCCCATACTTGGACACCACGTCCGCCGGGTAATAGGATTCCAGTTCGGTTCCGCCCTTCTGTGTTTTGGGGATCATGATCTTGATATGATCCGTAGCCAGCTGCAGCAGATCCCGGTCACCGGAAAGGATCGTGACTTCGGTACCTTTGGCGGCATACTTACGAGCGAGCGTACCCAGGATATCGTCTGCCTCGTAACCTTCTTTGCTGAAAGAAGGGATCCTGACAGCGGCAAGCATGTCCTGGATGATGGGGATCTGCGAAAGCAGTTCTTCCGGCATTTTACTGCGTGTCCCCTTGTATTCCGCGTACATTTTATGACGGAACGTCGGCGTTTTCAAATCGAACGCAGCTGCGACAGCCGTAGGCTCCTCCAGCTTCATGACCCTGAGCAGGATCGCGAAAAAGCCGTAGGCAGCATTGGTATAGATGCCCTCGGCGTTGGACAGCAGCGGGATCCCGTAAAAAGCACGGTTAGCGATCGAATATCCATCGATCAAAAGTAGTTTTCCTGCCATGATCTTCTCCCTTCATACGCGAAAACAGTTACTGACACAGTATATCATATTTCGATTGATATGTCCATTTTTTGCGTAAAACTTGATAAAATGCTTGACACTGCCCAGCATGCATGATATTATATCATTTGCCTATCTATGAAGATAGACCCGTCTGCGGATGTGGCGGAACTGGCAGACGCAGCAGACTCAAAATCTGCCGATGGTAACATCGTGGGGGTTCGATTCCCTTCATCCGCATTTTCCCATTATATTTATGTTAGGAGAGAGTAAGTATGAGCGTAGAACTGAATGCTGTTATGAAAGGTAAAGTCACCGGGATCCAGTCCTTTGGTGCTTTTGTAGAGCTGGAAGGCGAGAAGAAGCAGGGCCTTGTCCACATCTCCGAGGTTTCCAACACCTATGTCAAGGACATCAACGAGTTCCTGACCGTCGGCCAGGAAGTTGAAGTCAAGGTCATCAAGATCGACGAAGAAAAGGGTAAGATCTCCCTTTCCATGCGTGCTCTTATGCCTGAGCCGGAGCGCAAAGAGCGTTCTGAGCGTCCTCGCCGCGAGCGCCGTCCCGGCCGTCGTCCGAGCAGCCAGCCTGTATCCTATAAGGATCCGCAGGAAGAGGGCTTCAACATGCTGGGCGAAGAGCTGAAGAAGCTCAACCTGGACCTGTAATCCAAAAAACAGACCGTTCTATGAACGGTCCTTTTTATTTCCGAAATCAGTAATGAAAGGACATCGGGAATATATCCTCTGCTCGCTCGCTTGCTAAAGCAAAAATCGCTCACAGAGGATATATTCCCGATGTCCTTATATTTATCTGATTCGGAAGTAAATGGACCGCTAAGGGTCAGTTCTTTTATTATATTGGGATGAGGGTTGTTTCCTGGTGTCGTATAATTAAGTTGTTTTTGATCGTTTCTGTAATGTTGAGATGTGAAGTGAGATATTAATAGGGGCCTTCGCCATATACCCTCATGAGCGATTTTTGCTTTAGCAAGCTAGCGAATGAGGGTATATGGTGAAGGCCCCTGTTGTATCTTCCTTATAATTCCTGCACGGTCTCTTTGATGATCTCATCCTCTTCTTTATGTGTACCTTTGAACTTATCTAAAAGGTCAGGTACCATATCGAGGACTTTGGTGACTGTATCCTGCTGTTTGATATTGACCAGGCGGGTCTGTCCATCTTTGATGACCAGTACCGAACTGGCAGACATCTTCGCGCCGACACCTCCGACGGCATTCTTTCCGCTGGGCAGTTTCTCCGCTTTCTTCTGCTTGCTGCCGACACCTGCACCAAACTGTACGTCGACCAACGGAAGGACGATCGTATCACCGATCGTGATCGGTTCCCCGACGACCGTCTTGGTCGTGATGAACTCCTCCATCGCCGAGAGCAGGTCTTTCAGTGATTCCTGAGCTGCGTTGATTCCCATATCTTTTCCTCCCATTTATTTCTTTCGAATGAATTTGATCAGTTTCCAGACCCTGGGGCATACCGCCAGGCGCAGGACCGGGAACAGGACCATATAGGATTGCAGGTGTCCCTTGCAGTACAGAGAACCCGCGAGGATCTTTTCTTCAAAATCAGGTGTCAGATCCACCTCATAACGACTGATGCCGTAGGACATACAGCTGAGCATAGCATATGCCGCGGCTATTTTCCCCGTCGTAACAGGACTGTCCAGCCCATAGATGCCGTTCAGCCGGAAAACACTGGGTTTGATGTTACGGACGAGCTTGCGCAGCTGCCGGATCAAAAGCCAGGTCAGGAATGCACGATCCGGATAGTCCATGTACTTGTGGTACATGCTTTCGAGTTTGAAGGTCTTCTCCTCTATACTCTCGCGCGTGGCATCGATCTTATCGGCCACACCCTGCACTTTCTCTTCCGTCTGTTCCCAAGCCTGAAAGACTTTACCAAGGAGCGGATGGGAAGCGTCGAACTGTACTTCCCTGCCTGTGATAGCTGAGACCGCGATATAGTCATACAACGGTTCGTATGGCTGCTTTTCCGGCTTCTCTTTCTTGGGTTTCTTCTCTTTTTTCTTCTTCTGCGGTTTTTCTTCCGCGACAAGTTCTGGTTCTGCCTCCGGCTCTTCCGGTGCTTCCTCGGCGGAAGCGGAGATCTGCTCCGACGCAGCCTCTTCCGCCACCGTCTGCGGGGCTGTGACCTCTTCTGGCACAGGTTCTTCAGGTGCCGCCGGTTCGATCTGCGGTTCAGCGGTCTGGTCAGGTGTCTCCTCCGCCGCGATCTCTTCTGCCGCGGATGTTTCAACCACAGATTCCGGTGCTTTTTCTTCTTTCTTATCCCCAAACAGCTGCTTATGGATCCACGCGATCCTCAGCACGCCTTCCAGTTTTTTATCCTGGAACCGCACATCTGCACGCACGAGGCGCAGCAATGTATGCACGCGGACCCTGGCCTGGTAGTCTTTGGTCTGGCTTTCACCGGACGCTTCCACCTTGTAAAGGATCGGGAAGAAGAATACCAGCAGCAGGATGAGCAGGATCAGCCCAAGAATGCCCGCAATGGTCCACCCCAGGACTTTCAGGATGATGAGCAGGATCTTACCGATCACTGCAAGTACACTCATCCACTCACCTCCGCTCTCTTCGGGCGGCCGGATCTCAGCCATCCGATCAGGCTTCCGATAAACAGGAGTCCGAAAGGAACACCGAAGATCAGACCGATCCGCATAGCTGTATCAAAGAAGAATTCTTCCGGCAGCATGTTGATCATCAAAGACACGTCAGGATCCAGCAGCCAAAGATCATTATCGAAAAAGATCTCGTGGAACCGGATGAACGCCGTATCAAAATGCCCAACGACATAAATGACCAGGATCGTAAAGCACAGCAGGATCACGCCCCAGGTGAGCACCGTTGCCCGGCTCAGACTCCGGGACCGCTCGGGAAACCTGGAAAAGATCCATATCAGGAGCAGCACGATCAAAAGACCTGTACCGACGTTGCGTATCAGGAATCCCTTGCGGAACAGTTCCTTTACATCCACCATGTGCAGCTTTTCCCGCTCGTCAAAGGCCTCACGCTTTACACCGGCGACTTCGACTTCGATCACCAGATCCTCACGGTCATCAGACAGATACCGCAGCGTTTCATCGAACAGACGGTCCACGCCCTCTTCCGACATGGAAAGGACCCGGGGAATATCGTATTTACGCATTTCCCGGTATACGTACGGTCTGTTGAAAATGGAGATCTGCAGGGCGGTAAAAAACAATACAACTAAAAAGCATAAGGAAATAAGGACCGCCAGGATCTCCCGAACCGTCTTCATGTATACAACTCCTTCAGATCGTTCTTTAAGGCCTTTAAGCCGGGATCACGCATAAGCGCCCCTTCGACCGCGTTTTGAAACAGAGTGACCGCGGCACCGTAACTGTCCGCGATCCCTATGATAATGAGGCCGTCCTCCTGTTCGCCGGAGACGGCCTTATATAATTCTTTTGTGGAATAGATCTCCGCAGTATACGATGCACGACCGCTTACGCAGAGTACGAACAGTTCCGGAGCTGTCTCCCTCTCTGACACGACATGGATCCATGCTTGTTTTTTCAGAGGATCGCTCGTGATCAGACGGTCAGACAGTTTCACTCTTCCTCAGACTGGGGCGCTTCGGCCTCTTCGGCAGGGCTTTCAGTCTCCTCCGCTTCCGGGAACGGGGTGCCGCAGTTGACACATTTCTTGGCATCCGGATGGTTGCCGACTTTGCAGTTCGGGCAGAATTTCAGGATGAAATACCCCTCGTCATTCTTTTCCGGTTCTGGCTGCTCTTCCTCGTCCTCTTCCGCAGGCTCTTCTTCCTCGCCGGCTTCTTCTACAGCTTCTTCAGCTTCTTCAGGTGCCTCAACAGGGACTTCGACCTCTGCGGTCTCTTTCGGCGCATCCTTCTTCGCCTGCAGAGCGGAGATAGCATCGATGGCGTCCTGGATCCTGGCGCATGCAGCCTCGATGACTTCGTCATCACGGTTCATGGTGCCTTTTTCTATATGATACTCGATCTGTCCAAGCGTCTTGTACTCTTTGTCCAGATTGGCCTGTGCTTTACGCAGCTCGATCTCGATCTTAGCGCTTTCTACCGTTTCCTGGGTCTTGTTGGCAACGAGGTCAGCCAATTTCTTAGCGCCTGCTAAAAAGTCGTTCATATAATCTTTAACTTCCATGATACATACCTCCATATACTTTTGCTATATTATACTCTTAATGAGTATGTTTCGCAATACTTTTTCATATGACGGCCGGTTCACCTGCAGAACTGTTCTGCAATGATCAGATCTTCCGGCCAAGTGATCTTGATGTTGGTCTTATCCCCCGGCACCATGCCGACTGCTATACCGGTCCGCAGGAAGACGCCGGATGCATCGGTGACGGTACCCCTCTCTTCTGCCGTCAACTGTTCATAACAGCGGCGGAACATAAGTGCGCCAAAGGTCTGCGGTGTCTGCATCTGATACATGGTAGCACGGTCCGGCACCTGATCGATCCTCTTTCCGTCTTGACTGCATATGATGGTGTCTGTGGCCGGGATCACCGTCATGGCCGGCGTGCCTGTCTTCGCCAATGCGATGCCGGCCTCGATCATTTCGACGGTCACAAACGGGCGGACGGCATCATGCGTGACCAGGATCGTGTCCTCATCGAGCACACCGGCAGCGTCCAGTGCAAAGATGGCCTGCATCAGGCTTCCGCTGCGGTCCATTCCCCCTTCGACCAATTGGATCCTCGACTGTGGTCCCAGATATTGCTCGATCAGCTTGCAGCTGTGTTCCGTCCAGGCTGCCGGTGTGACCAACAGGACCTGTTGCAGTTCCGGCACCCGAAGAAAGGTCTCTAAAGTGCGTATGAGGATGGGGCGATCAGCGATCAACTGGAATTGTTTGGGTCGTGTACCACCCATCCGCGTACCGGAACCGCCGGCCAGGACGACGCCGAAGACCTTATTTTTCATTTTTTCCGTCCTTGCTCTTCTTTTTATCCTTTTTTACATCTTTTTCTTTCTTTTTGAGCTTTTCCTTCTTCTTGCTCGCGTCTTTGATCTTGCTCTTTGTCTCCTCGGGAGTCAGAGCCTCGATCTGTTCGATGAGCTGTTCCGCAGCTTGTTCCTCTCGTGCTTTTTTCTCTTCAACAGCAACTATACGAAGCGGTTCAAGATACTGTTTTTCATAGTAGGAATACAGGCCATGATATTCTTCCGTCATTTCCTGATGATCCTGCATCAGATGCTGATGCGCATCAAATTTATGCGGATCGTTCAGGCGTTGTACCAGGAAGACCGAAATATTGACACAATGTCCGGCGATCCTGTCGGTACTATTGAGGATCTCCTTCAAAGAGATACCGGACTGTACACTGCATTCATTGCTCTGCAAGCGCTCGATGTGATGATCCTCCATGACCAGCCGCATGGAATCGATGACTTCTTCCAGTGGTTCCACACGGGATGCGATCATCTGGTTCTCATGCTTGTACGCGTCGACGGTCGTCTTCAGGATGTTGTCCACTGCATCGAACATGGTACGGATCTCCGCCTTGGCTCCTTCTGAGAAAGCGATGCCATTGTTCTCGTTGAATTCGAACACGTGCGCGATCCCCATACAGTAATCACCGATACGTTCGAAGTCTGTGACGGAACGCAGCAGCTCATTGGCCAGACGTGTGGATTTCAATTCCAACCGGGACTCTGTAACGCGTACCAGATACTCACTGATCTTGGTCTCCGCACGGTCCAGGAAGTCCTCGTTGGTATTCATTTCCCGTACGATCTTGTCATCATATCCATCCAGAAGCTGGCGGACTTTGGAAAAATTAGTGCGGGTCATGTCGCCCATATCGCACACCAGACGACGGCTCTGTTCCAAAGCCAGGGCAGGTGTCTTCAGGAACATGCCACTGAGTGACTCGAAACGCTTTGTGGCCCATTCCTCTTCTTCACTGCGCGGGATCAGACGATTCAGGAATTTGACCATCAGACCTGTCATCGGCATAACGATGATCGCGGTAGCAATATTGAACAAGGTGTGGAAATCCGCGACATTACCACGGTTGACGATATGGTCCCAGAAGGGGAAACCCTGCACGGCCTTCAGCAAATAGATCAGGCCGCCCCAGATCAAGGCACCGATCAGATTGAAGATCAGATGCACCACGGGGACCTTTTTCGCATCCCGGCTGGCACCGAGACTGCTGATAAAGACCGGCACGCATTTGCCGACGTTTTCACCGATGATGATGGGGATCGCCATGCCCCAGGTGATCGTTCCGGTCGCTGTCAAAGCCTGCAGAATACCGACGGAAGCCGAGGAACTCTGCACGATCGCCGTGATCAGGATACCGACCAGGATACCCAGGATCGGGTTGGAGAACATGGTGAACAGCTTTTGGAACGAGGCGCTCTGCTTCAGAGGCGCGACCGCACCTTCCATCGTCGTCATTCCCACGAAAAGGATACCTAAACCCAGCATGATCCTGCCGGCCATGTCGAACTTATGCTTCTTCATGAACATATGGAAAACGACACCCAGGATGACCAGTACCGGGGCGAAGGCCGCCGGCTTCAGCAGCGTCAGGATCAGGCTCTGACTGCCGATATCACCCAGTCGCAGCAATTGTCCTGTCATGGTAGAACCGATGTTGGAGCCGATCAGGACCGGAATCGCCTGTAGCAGGGTCATGATCCCGGCATTGACAAAACCCAGAACGATAACAGCCGTCGCTGTGGAGCTTTGGATGATGGCTGTAACGCCTGTACCAAGGACAAGGCCTTTGAGCTTATTATTGGTCAGCTTTTCGAGGATGGTCTCCAGCTTGGCGCCTGCCATCATCTTCATGGCGGAACTCAGGTAATCCATACCATAGAGGAAAAGACCTATGCCGCCGAACAATGTTAAAACTGAAATGATATCCATAAAAATCCCCTTATGATTTATTAGCACACTACGCGCGGCACACGAGCCGACACTTGACAAGCAAGTTCATAATTGATGGTTCCGACTGTATCTGCCAATTCGTCCAGCGGCAGACCTGGCCCGAACAGCGTGACCGCATCGCCCTCTTCTGCCTCCGGGATCTCGGTCAGATCGATCATGAACTGATCCATGCAGATCCTGCCGCGGATCGGTGCGCGCTTACCGCGGATCAGCACCTCTCCTTTTCCCGATAGAAGGCGGCTGTACCCATCCGCATAGCCCACCGGGATCGTACCGATACGGCGCGGCTCCTGTGCCACGTACGTGCCGCCGTAGCTTACGGCATCGCCCGGCTGGATCTCTTTGATAAAGATGACGTGGGTCTTCAGTTCCATGACCGGCTGCAATGGAAAGGCTTGCGTATCCATTTCCGCCGACGGTGTCAGCCCGTACAGGATGATACCCGCCCGCACCATTTCGAAATGCGCCTCCGGCAGTTCCATGATGGCTGCCGAATTGGACGTATGACGGATCGGGATCGTAACGCCGGCTTCCGTCAGACGACGGTACATATCATTGTAACGTGCCAGCTGGAGCTGTGCTGCGGTCTTGTCCACCTCGTCCGCCCGCGCGTAATGCGTGAACATGCCATCGATCTTGATGCCTGGCAGGTCTTGTATCGTGCGGATGGTTTCGACTGCCTGTTCCGTACAGGGGAATCCGATCCTGCGCATACCCGTATCCAACGCGATATGGATGTGCGCGGGCTTCCCTTCGCTGACAGCTGCGCGGGACAGGTGTTCTGCCATTTCATATGTAAATACCGTTGCGGACAGTTCCTGATCGACCAATATTGGCGCGTCGGAAGGTGCCGTATAACCCAGAAGCAGGATCGGTTTTGTGACTCCCATCTGTCTTAGGTGCAGACCTTCTTCCACAACTGCCACGGCGTACGCCGCGACGCCTTCCTCTTCCAGGACCGGCAGCATATTTTCGACGCCGTGTCCATATCCGTTCGCCTTGATGACCGCCATGATCTTCGGGCGATTGCCGATCGTTTTACGGATCTGCCGCAGATTGGCGCGCAGCGCATCTTGATGGATGTACGCGCGCACCCGGTAGTATGAGCCTTGTTCTTCCATACACTCTCCCTGGTTTCTATCAGATTGTGATACCTGCTAAACTTTCAACGTCGATCGCGGCACAGATATCGGATGCCGTCATTCCATAATGGCCATGGGCAGACGCTGCTCTGTCACCCGCGGCGCCATGGAGATAAACGCCCAGATAGGCTGCTTCAAAAGGAGCCAACCCCTCTGCGGTAAGACCGCCGATCATGCCTGCCAGCACGTCGCCCGAGCCGGCCGTGGCCATGCCATGATTGCCCGTCGTATTGAAATAGATCCTGCCGTCCGGGGATGCCACCAATGTCAGCGCATCCTTCAGCACACAGACCGCATTATATTCCGTTGCCAGATCCAACGCCGCCGATACCGGATCCTCGGCGATCTCCGCTACGGACCGTTTCAGCAAGCGGGAGGCTTCTCCCATATGCGGCGTCAGTACGGTCCGGCCGCCATGGGCGATGACTTTTTCCTTGATCTCCTCCCGAGTCGCCAGGATGTTGAGCGCGTCCGCATCCAGCACGGCCGGGGTCTCCTCCGGAAGCGCATCCAGGATCAGACCCATCAGCTCGACCACGTACGGCACCTGACTCCAGCCGGGGCCCATGAGGACC
>JAEEGL014845788.1_pt1 | contig 14206 bp, 13 predicted proteins | sample 9134231 | NCBI WGS metagenome assembly JAEEGL01 (sample SAMN16246548, study PRJNA631951) | gut metagenome | biome: gut microbiome; feature: rumen; material: fiber-attached | host: Bos | place: Iran: Karaj | collected 2018-10 | reverse complement strand
ACCTTCCACAGACGACACCCTTTCTTGAATTGCTTGTCGAATTCCCGTTCATCGTTTGATACGGTTTCCAGAGGGAAAATGTCTATTTTGACACCGGTCTTCTTTCTGGAGAACGGATCGTAGTTGTATTCGATCACGGTCTGATCCATATCCGCGACATGGGCATACGGAAGGAAATAATCCTTATTGTTCTCCATTGTCAGCAGAACGTATCGATCCGACTTATAGGTAGAGATGAAACGATCATAATCCGGACGGAGCATGAAAAGATCCACATCGTCATCCCAAGGAATAAAACCTTTATGCCGGACCGCACCCAGCAATGTGCCGCCCGACATACAATACTTGATTCCATTCTTCATGCAGAATTCATGTACATCCAAGAAAATCTCCAAACTGACCTTCTGGACATCCTGCAAAGTCAACTGTCTCTTATCTCCCATAGATTTTAAATGGAATACGACCTTTCAAATGCTTCAATCTCTTTCCGGCATCCTTTCTTATCGGGAATCTGGAATACAAACTGAGCACGTTCGTTTCCTTCTATCAGCACCCAACCGTCATCGGTCAGAGCCAGATCCCATCCAACCCACCGGACTGTCGGCAGAACTGTAATCAACTCTCTAGCTAAAGCGACGGCTTCCTCCCATCTAGGAATCACGAAACCGATGATCTGCTCTTTCGTGTCCGGATGGACTTCATAAGAGTTCCCCAGTTCGTCACATGCAGCATAGACTCTACCTGTTTCCAGATCAACCAATCCAAACACTCCCCCTGCGCCTGCATTGTCCACAAAAGAAGAGCCCTGCCCCATTCGGAAATAAGGGGGAAAAATGTGCACTCTGTCGTCAAGTCGGAATGTCGGGAACCTTACGGTATTGACAGATTCAGGGTGCAAGCGGGCCATTTCCTTACTTTGAATAACCACTTCCTCAAGGATGAATTCGGTCTCTCCTCCAAGCCATATCGCTTCAAGCAGCTTTCTGGCATCCTCGATGCTCTCCGTATCAATCGGCCGAATCCCCCTTCCGCAAGATCTTGATTCCGGTTTCAGCACAAACCTTCGATGCTTGCCCGCGAACGCGGAAAACTCTTCTGACGACAAATCATCAAGACTCCGAATCTCTATGACATCACGTTTGAAAAACTTCTTGAAATGCAAATAGGTGTTCCACTTGCTGTAATAAACGGCCTGATCTTTTTCGTCGTTCACTTTTGCGCAAAAGATATTCTTGTCGAATTCAGAAGCAAAAGACTCTCTCTCTTCCTTAGACAAGCTTTCATATCCGAATAGAAAGAACTCCTCAAAATTCCACCTATATACAACCATTGCCTCTCGCATTTCACGAAGCAATTCCGCTTCACGTTCGGGACTGACTTCGCCCAGAAAACGATGGATAATAAGAGGAGCATTCTTCTTTTTCTTTTGAAACAGAATAGAATGCACCCACCGTTTCTTTGCTAGAGGACTGCGCAGAAATACTCTGTTGAGGTGCGCATTATCGAATGCCATATAGCCTAAAAATCTTGTTTCAATATCTTCTTCAGAACTCCCTTCAATCCCCCATTCACCGTCTGCAGGCCGGAAATCTCCGGATTGTCATTCCCCTCGATAAAGACGGGGCCGTCAGGGGTGATGGCGATATCCCAACCAATCAAGCGGATGGAGGGTAATTTCGCATGCAATGCTTCCGCCTTGGCGACGGCTTCCCGGACATACGGGAGCGTAACCTCGGCAAAACGAACCTGGCTGTCGGGATGGACCGATGTACGCTTGGCACCGCCTTTCTTGCAGATGCCAAACTCCGACAGTTGTCCAGTTTGAAGGTCGATGCCAACGGCGACGCCACCGGCGGCCAGATTGTCCACCACGCTGCCATGGGCACCGAACCGGACTTCACCGGCAACGGAAACAGGCTTCCCTGCTTCTTTGTCCATGACGGTAAGGATGCGCAACGTATTGACGGACTTTTCATAAATGCGGGCCATTTCTGGATGCTGGACGACACAAGTCTGGACCAGATAGACACCTTGGGAAAGCTTTTCCCGGACGGACTCTCGATCTGTTTCAACGGCCGTATCCAAACGGAAGACTCCCCCTCCACATTGGCCATCCAGTGGCTTGCAGAAGAAACAGCCGCCACGTTCGAAAAACATGTCGGTAATGGTTGCGGCGTCTTCGGAAGTCCGGACGCAGGCTACGGTATGAGGAGTGTCAAAGCCCCATTCTGTAAGAAGTGTAGCGAATAGTTCTTTGTCCCGAAGAATGCAGGTATAATCATGGTCCGTCAGGACCGTATTCAGCATGGCGCATTTCCAAAGGAACCAGCCATCATCCAGATAATCGTTCTTATCCCGGAGACCCTTGATGTCCAGTCCATACGAGAAATAGTAACGTTCGATGTTCCCGTATTTCCAAATATGTCCCAATTGGTCCAGAGCCATCTGGAACTTGCTCTTCTGAGGGAGCTCTGGATAATAAGATTCCGAACGAAGGAAACCGGATGTGAACAGTTTGACCGGAAGGGTAAACCGCCGTTTCATCAGGGACGCCCAGCGGCCCAACTTGATGAGGGGATAATACTTGGCGTTCATCTTATCCTTTGTATTCGAATTCAGAGACACAGTAATCTTCCTTCCCGGAAGGAAGAACGGGGATCTCATCCACGAAGGAAAGGGATACCTCCGAGCCGACGAAGTGATTCCGGTAATTGGTAACGATAAAATCGTACATGGCCGGATTTTCATCGGCCTTATCCTTCATCTTCAACAAGACCTGGATGTCTCCTTCCTTGTTCTGCCGAATCTGGAACTTGTCGATCTTGTTATAGAGGACCTGGCTTTCAAGTTTATGGTAGTCCAGGTCCGGATACATCATAATCGGGAGCATGGTCGGGGAGATGGGGACGCCCTGCTTGTTGTAGACAAGCCGGCCGGCCCGGCCCATGATTTCTCCGAAGCGGCGGGATTGACGGCCACAGGAACACGCCCCCGGCTTGATGTAAGCCATATCGCCTACTTGATAACGGAGGAACGGGAAAGCGTAGTTCTCCAGGTCTGTTGTGATAACATATCCGACTTGGCCGTCAGGAAGGACGTTACCGGCTTTGTCAGTAATCTCAATGACACACAGGCTCTCCTCGATATGCAAGCCGTCCCGTCCGGGACATTCGTGGGAAAGGATCCCGCCGTCCCCAGCCCCGTACTCGTCATAAACGGGGGCTTTGAAAACCTGCTCGAGCTTTCTCCGATATTCCGGGACCAAGACTTCACCGGTCGTGAGGACGACCTTGATCGGGCAAACCGGGAGTTGCATCTTCTCGATGTAGCGGGCGAAGATGTACAGGGATGATCCGTATCCCCGGATGGCCGCCGGCTTCAGTTTCATCAAGGACTCGTAGTGCTTCTGCATCCCTTCATCGGTCACATCGGCACTACTGTGCTTGAAATTGCGCATGATGACCTCGTCATAGACGTTCTTGTAAGAGAACTTCTTTTTCTTCTTGACGATGGAGTTGCCGCCCAAAGAGAAGATCTTGTCGCCCAGATGAAGCCCATACCACTCCCAAGCCCTTAAGGTCGCCGCCTTCTGACCGCTCCATTCCTTAGCATCCTTGCAGAACTGGAGAGGGGTTCCGGTGCTTCCACCGGTGGAAGATTTGATGAGCCGGGAGGAAGGAGTCGACGTCGACACCAAGTCGTTGTAATTGTCCCGGATAATCTGTTTGGTCAATATCGGCAGTTTCTTCAGATCATTGGGATTCTGGATGTCCTCCGGCTTGAGACCGAGGCGGTCAAAGAGTTTCGTATAGAAAGGTACGTTCTCGTAGCAATGCCGGACCAGTTTCCGGAGCTTTCTGTTCTGCAAGTCCGAAATCTCCATCGAAGTCAGCCGGTCATACCGACGGAATTCCACCAGCCTCGAGCGGACGGAACTACCATACATCAAGTCCCCGATCGGGAGCAGTATATTTCGGTCAATAAAGTTATAGAATCCCATGTTCAGCCTTTGTAAAGTGCCAGCAGTTTCTCGCGGCAGTTCTCCCATTTGTAAGCGTCCAGACAGTGATGGGCGTTTTCTATCATCCGGATAGTTGCCTCCGGATGTTCGACGGCAGCTATCATCTTCTCGGCCATCTGGCGGTCGTTTTTATTCTCGAAAAGCAAACCGTTCTGTCCGTCTTCAATCATATACGGAACACCTCCCACATTGCTGGCAATCACCAGTAGTCCCGCTTTAAAACCTTCCAGAATGGAAACCGGCATGTTGTCAAATCGGGAAGATGAGACCATAATATCCGCGTCATCCAAATATCGGTAGATTTCCGTATTGGGAACCTGACCGACGAAGAAAACGTTTTTAAGGTGATTGTCGATCACATACTGCTCAAGTTCCGACTTCAGAGGGCCGCCGCCGAGCAGTGTCAAAGTCGCTTCAGGATACTTCTCTTGAACGGCTTGGAAAGCCTTCAGCGTACACTTGATATTGTAAGTTTCCGTAAAAGAGCGAATACTGATGAACTTCGGTTTGATCTTTGTCCTAGCACGGAAAGAAGAGTCATCCGATTCCAGGATGTTAGGAACAATAGTATATGGAATTCCATATCGGTCAAAAACACGTCCGATGTACCCGGAAAGGACGATGTTGGCCGATGTCCTATTCAGATAACGTTTTACGAGATTTTGCTTTCTCTTGAAAAAGCCTTCCGCACCACCGCCGTGAAAAGTGAGAACAATCCGTTTCTTGAGAAGTCGTCCGACATTGATTCCCAGGATAGCGGGAAGGAATCCGCGGTCGGAACAGGCGTGGATATGGAATACGTCGTATTTCCGCCCCATGGACAAAAGAGCGACGGCGGCCTTGATTCGTTTTACCGAAGCACCTTTGGTACTCAGGATATCGCAGGTGTTCCCTTCACTACGTAACTTGTCCCGTAGCATAGATACTTGGACCGAGATGCCCCCGACCCCTTCTTCAAAATTCGCTATCTGAAGAATCCTCATCAAATCAAGCCACGGCTACCCAGTTTAAAGTAGGCCCAGGCGAATTCCATAGCAACAACAACGACACACCAAGGATTAAGCAATTTAAACGTCTTGGCTCGTAAAGTAGAAATGCCATAACCCCAAATCATTATCAGGCATGGTAATCCTGGAAGAAGGAATCGCTCCGAATTGCTGAAACCACTGAGGCCAACGATGCCAAGGTATGCAATTACAAAAGAGCCTATCAAGGCAAAGTCTCTCCATTTCCTGCGGCGAATTGCTTCATAAACGCCCAAAAGGGCAAAGAATCCCATGAAATTGCGAACGTAATTGCCTCCGTGTTTTTCCTGTTGACCATATTGTCCGGCGACATCAACCATCGTAGAGAAAGGAAGGACGAACACCATCGGCGCCATTACCGTCCCAGTCGCGTACTTTGCCCATTGATTACCTCGGGAGGTTTGTTCTTGACGTTTTTTCACCAGGTTTTCTTCTTTTCGTTCCCAATAGCCCTCAACTTCCGTCATAATGGAGCCACCGCTGAGTACGAGAAGGCACACGATTCCCCAACAAATCAAGGTCACTCTTTTCCAGCCTCGTTTCATAGACGGAGTCTTCATGATCAAAATCGCCGTCGCCAAAGAGAAAACTGCGACTGTTGCCAATACAGTTCGGAAGAAAAACAGGCTCATAGCCAACATGGAAGGAAGAAAGATGTTCCAGAATGTGGATTTGTGACTTCGGAACAAATAATCTGACCGCTCCAGGAAAGCGACTTCCAAAAACAACATCGTCGTCTCCTTCAAGTGATATCCGCAATAAATAACTAGATTTAGCATCAAAGCGCTCATAATTCCAACCATCCGGGCGGTTTCCTCACCAAAGGTCCGTTGAGAAAGCCTATACAAAAGCAAACAGGTAAATGAGCTGAGAAAAGCGTTAATGATTCGGGGAAGGATGATTGTGGGACCGAATATTTTATAAAGAATAGTCAGACAAAGTGGATATCCAACATCGGAAACCCCGAAAGAACCAAAATAGTAATCCCAAATGAACGCCCAATCTGATTCAGCCAGCCATACCGCCTCTTCATGATAACCGATCGAGTCCGCGGCTCCGAATTCGAAAGGAACACCAGTCCATGCGGTGTAATAATAATACGAAACGAAAACCCATACAAGCCTGATTCCAAGAGCAGTCCAGAAGAGTGTTTTCATAAATCTCTTCTCCGAAAACACTCGCCAGGCCTCACTCCAGTGATTAGTAAACACAAAGAACCCCAACACGCTGAAAATCCCCAGCACGACATATCCCCATAACATCCGATACCCCATATAGAAGACGGACACTAGACACAGCGAAACTACGTATATAGCAATAGCACGATTCGCTATTGTTTTCGGTAAAAATGGAACCATCTTGTTTATCCCAGTAATTTACGTTTAATCAAAATGAGTTTAGTCCGAAATGAAGGCTTAAAAAGCCTCAATAATCGACTCTTAAAAGACTCCTCCGCCCAGGAGGAGTTTCCTCCTTTATGCCTGCAGTAGGTGTTGTCCGTTCTCCTATACTCTCCCGTCGTAAGCCTAGGGCAGAAATACTCGACCGGAAAAATGTGAAGATCCTTATAATCCTGCTCTTCTCCATTGGGAATAAAGCCTTTCTTCTGCATCTCTCCGGAAATGAACTTAACGTTCGTCGTCAAATCCATCTTGCCGTCAATCAAAAAATGACGGTCCTTATAAAGTAGTAATTGCTCGTCAACCCACTCTCCGTTCGGCTCGCTGGCAATCACTCCCATCATGACGGGATTATGCTTGCTTCCTTCGAATCCTGCAAACGCCTTAAAAGAAAGCAGATCATCAAAGGATTTAAAGACCTCAAAGTCAACATCAAAATAGATTCCTCCGAAATCCTTCAGCGCCTTGAGTCTCGCCACATCGCTGACAAAGGCATACTTCCCGGATTCATACGCTTCTTTCGCGTAACTGAAACTATTTACGTCAAAGTTGTCTTCATTCCATAACACATACTCGTAATCCGGCATATACCGATGCCATGTCTCCATGCATTTCAGTGCCATCGGAGGCATCGGCCCACGGCCGAACCAACAGTAATGTATCTTTTTAGGGATCATATGTGCTTTATGATCCTCTGCTTGATACGGGATCCATACATCTTGAGTTTTTTCCGATATTTCAGAACGGAAACTGGGCTCTTATATCTCAGGCGAACTTTTACCGGTTGCTTACTCCAATCCACCTTGGCAAGTTCAGTCTTGGCTGTCTCCCGATACTTATCAGAAAGATAGTAAGAAAGAAGGCCCCGGGTGCGAAGTTCGTCAATAAGACGCTTATAGTGAGGATTGGTTTGCTCTTCCGGCTCCAGATAATCGAGATTCCACAGCATATGCGCTTCCGGAACGGTCAAATGCCCCGTACCTCTCCAAACCGGATTCGAATCCTGGAAGTAATAAGCTAAGGGTTCATCTAAATAAGCGACTCTCTTAGTAAGGGCAATCCTAATCCAGAGATCAAAATCCTCTCCGAGTTTCAGATGCGGCTTGAATCCGCCCATAGTCCGAAAGACTTCCATGGGAATGGCAACACTGATCGAGGTCAACGGCATCTGAAGCTTCCGATAACAATCACAGTAGTTGATATACCCCGTGGACGGGATATGAAGGGCAACGCGCTGCTTCCCACGACTGATTATATAGTAATTCACTCCGTAGATTCCTGCGTCCGGATACTCTTTGATAAGCCAGTCCATCCGCTCCAAAAAGTTCGGAGCCCACCAATCATCGGCATCGAGAAAGCATATAAAATCGCCGTGTGAGGCGGCTACGCCGTTGTTCCGCGCGGTGCTGACACCGGCATTGTCCTCGTGGATCAACTGATAACCAATGCCCGAAGCATCGAGTACTTCCTTCGCCACATCGAGCGAATCATCCGTACTGCCATCGTCCACGACGATCAGTTCGAAATCTCGGAACGTCTGGTTGAACACGCTTTCCAAGGCCTTCCTGACATAGGGAGCCTTGTTGTATAGCGGTATGACGACCGAGAACCTCATCTTTCAAATCTACTAAAAAACGTCAATACTCGTATTCGCCCCTTCGCTTATTCCGCCTCTTCTCGACTGTGAAAAGGATGCGTTCCAAAAAACGAACAAGTCGATATGCCCAAGGGTGCCTTTTTAGCCTCCTCATCTGGAAGATAGAAGAAGACCATTGATCGTAATCAGCCAAGATGGTCGAGGGGATCAACTCATTTAGGACATGCTTTCGCTCCACCCGATCCAACTTCTTATTCGTCTCACTGATGCCATTCATGTCAAACAGCGTGACATCAATATTTGAATATACCGGCTTCTCCCCTCCGAGAATGACGGATTGAACAAACCATTTCCAATCCGATGCAATCTTCAAGTTCTCATCGTAACATCCATACTTTTCGAAAAGAGTCCTTTTGATATAAGAAGAAGGATGGTTCAAAGATCCGGTATAGAAATCAAGGAGTGAGACGGATCTCCCTGAAAAACCTTTGTCCCTCATGACCGTCCCGTCAGGCATATCCTTGAGCATATTGCCGTATAAAATGGGAGGGAATTTATTGTACTTCGACGCTTCCGTCATCTGCATTGTGACATTGTCCGATACCAGGGAGTCCCCGCTATTAAGGAACTGGAGATAATCCCCCGATGCCAACCCGATACCCTTGTTCATCGCATTATAAATACCCTTGTCGGGCTCGGAGATCCATTTTAATCGGTCTCCAAAAGTTGCTTCAAATGAACGGATTACCTTCACGCTCTCGTCCGTGCTAGCACCGTCAACAACAATGTATTCGAAACCTGCGAAGGTCTGCGCCGCGACGCTGCGCATCGTCTTCTCGAGACCGGCCGCATTGTTCCGGTTAATGGTTATGATGGACAGTATCATTCGGGTTTTCTTGATTTGATGATTGTGGCCGGATTCCCACCGACAACGGTCCAATCGGGAACATCCTTCGTGACGACGGCTCCGGCACCGATGATGGCGCCATGGCCGATCCGGCGGCAGCCGGGCAGAATAATGGCCCGGGCACCAATCCAAACATCGCCGGCAATATGCAACGGGGTGGAAGTCTGGCTCCCCTGATGACCCATGGGGATGTCAGTACGCGCGTATTCGTGCCCGCCACCCAGGAAGAGGACGTCCTCCCCCATCATCAGGTAATCGTCGATGGTGACAATCCGGTTTAGGGACTTGAAATTCTTCCCGATTCCGACTTCGTCGCCGACCGTAAAGTTCTTCCCGCTGCCAAAATAGGCACCCCTCTCGACAACCAGTTTCCGGCATTGGTGGGTGTCATCCTTCCGAAACATCCGACGGCAAATCGCCCGGCGAATCCGGCAGGACAGCTTGCCAAGGACCGGAGCAGTGGATTTAGGGAGGAAACGGGCAAAACCGTAATATAGCAGTTTGTAACAGGCCATATCGAATGAAACTTCTGTTATAGTCGGTAAACCACTTTGACAAATGATTCTTCGGCAGAGAGGTCTCGCTCATACCCCGTGGGAGCAGAAGGCCTTTCCGTTGCCAAAAGATCTAATAACTCCTCAAATGAATGATACGTAATAATGCCGTTAACATTAAAATAGTTCCGTGCGGCATCGAAATTAGCGAATACAGGAATTCCTGCCAAAAGCATCTCCGGAATACGAGTAAGAGCCCCCGTGGTCGGCGGCTGATAGATAATCATTCCGTCTATTTCAACAAGCAACTCTTCCAGGGTGTCATTGGAGAGCGTTCCCATGAATGAAATACGCGGGTGAGCGACTTCCCTTAAAGATTCCGTCCCATAACCAGCAACCAGAAGTTCGAAAGGGAGTTCCTGAGTCGACGCAAAATCAACTAATGCCTGCATTCCTGAGCGAGTAGGACTATTGGTCGCAGAGCCTAGAAGGGCGAATTTTTTAATCGGATTTGAATTTCGCGACTCCCGTTTCTGATAGACAGAAAGGAGAAATGATTGAGCCTCCTGAGGTGGATAGTAAGGGAGATAATGAGCATTCAACCCTAAAAGCCTTAGTAGCCATGTCTCTTCCTTGGAAATGGCAAAGACCGCATCGCATTGTCGCAAATTAAAGACTTCATTCTCCAAAGCCTTTATCGAACGCCCCTTCACCAGCGATTCTATATTATGTGGCAATCCAATCACCTGATGGCCTGTCGATTTCAGCAAATAAAGCATATCCCGGTCATTGGTATTCTCCCAAAGAAAAGCGACATCCTTATCCTTATATTTGTCCAAGACAACGGGGATGCGAAGAGCGTAATATTTCACAAGCCATATGTATCTGCGAAGCGACTTAATTGACCCCTTGGGATAATACCGACGAATAAATGATATCGCCCTAAGAGCCCATTTGGCCATTTGAAGCGAAGAAGCCTTTTTGGGTAGGACAAACGAATCATCGACGAATGGAATTCCGCTCTTGGCCAGAAGTTCCCGAATTTGGACGCTTCTCTTGCTCCCTCCGTCAGAGAATGGATCAAGCTTGAATTTGGTATTGCAGATTATCTGTTTCATATGGATTATACCATTGTCGGCTTCTTGGCCATAATGCCAAGAGGCCATAAAACATATCTCTTAATGAAACCGATAAAAGATCTCTGAGGAGGCAGTTTGTCTTTGATATGTTTCCACGGTGACAACCTCTTGTACTTATGCCATTCCGAATTGAACGGATAGAAATAATACTTTGTCATCCATGGTTTCAGTTCGGCCGCATAATGAATGATATGTGGAGAAGTCGTTCCTACGACATCATTCTTCATTTCCTCGCGGAAGGTGGTGAAGAAATATGGCATGCGAAGTTGCATCTGGTAGTTGTAGGAGACAGGCAAGGTCCTTTTACAATCTTTTGTAATGACATTGAGGACGTCTTGGTCATTGTTGAAGATACGGTCATAGTTGGATGCGAGATAATCAACGCATTTCTGACCGACTCCGTGAGTCCGCCAGAATTCAAGGTTCATGAACAGCACCCCGGCATTGAAATAACCTTTGCTTTTGTCATATCCAAGTCGATCATAATACTCCTGCCACTCAGTACACATATCCGAGACGGCTCCAACCGCATATCCATCCCAATTCATATCGAACAATTCTCCTATCGACCGGTTAACGATAATGTCACAATCCAGATATAAAACCTTGTCAACATCCTTAGGCAACAGTTCTTCTGCATATAGACGATAATACGTGACAATCGACCAGTGCTTCACGTTTTTTGCATCCCCCTTAATCGGGAACTTTTCAAAAAAGCTCTTGTCAACCATGACAAACTCTATCCTTGCACTGTATTTGTCGGACAGTTGCTTGAATCTTTTCTGTTGTGTTTCTTGTAACGGTTTGTCAATCAGGATATATGCCAAGACCTCCCTGTCCCTGTTGTTCTCCAAGACAGAAGTAAGCATAATACCGCAATAGGGTGCGTAATTGTCATCTGTCGCACAGACAATCGCTATTCGGGAATTGGTCATATCAGCCCTAACTTAAACTTGTAATAAATTGACTTCGGAGTATATCCCCATAACGAGGAGTATTTCTTGTCGTTGATCAAACGCCTTGCCAATCTCTTCTCTCCTTTCGGAAGTATCTGGTATTTGCTGAAAATCAGCCTCGACTCATTTCTGACAAATCTGTCGATTTCTCCTTGGAAACGCTTATCCGCCTTCTCTTTAAAAAGCCTGGACTTAAGGTCAAGTAACCTGTTACACAGGTCAAGCCAATATGATATATGGCTTGCAGTGTAACCTTTTCTTGTAATGGAGTCAGGATTGACGCTATAATCATAAGCGAATAAGTCGATGTGGCGCACTCTCGAAGCCTTTGCAAATACAAGAATCGCATAGTCGTTATCCTCGTACATGATATGCTCGGCAAAAGAAATACGATTCTCAACGAGAAAGGATCTCTTATACAGTTTACGCCAGGCTGTCACAAGATCATGGTACCAAAGAAACTTTTTACTGAAGAACATTTCAGGGCCCGTCATCATTTCCTGGGAATCAATCTTATGCAGAGGCGTTCTTACCGGATAGTTCTCATAATTGAAATGCAAGACATCCAAGTTGTCCCGTTCCGCAGTTGAGCACAAGGTCCCAAAAACATTGTCCTCGATCAAATCATCGGAGTCAATAAACCAAACATACTCCCCACGAGCCACCTCCATGCCCGCATTCCTGGCTCCTCCAAGTTTTCGGTTTTCCTTGTTCTTGACTATCCTTAAATTAGTATGTTTCTGCTCATATTCCTTAACAACCTGGAAAGAATTATCCGGAGAGCAGTCATCAACACATATGACTTCAAATTCCTCTTCTGGTAGGTCTTGTCTATACACACTATCCAAACAACGTGCAATATATTGTTCGACGTTGTAAAAAGGAATAATAACAGATAGGCGAATGGTGGACATAGTTATCTCAGCCTGCATTTGAGAGCATTTATCAGCATGCGAGGGCCGTCCTTGAAGAAAGACACGGCCTCCCAAATATACAGCATTGACTTAGGATTCTTGTATTTGCTTATTTTATTGAACAGATTATGATACCCTGTCCTTATATCGGCATGGGTAGAACGCAAGAAACTTCTCCGTATTCTCTCATGAACTCCCAGCTTTAGTACTCGTTTATGAGGATTATGATCATAATACCTGAAATTAACAGAATTCAAGCGAGGGCATTCTCCTTCAGGAAGAAAGTAGTCCATAAGGGGCTGATACTTCCATAGAGCATACATAAGCGAGAATTGATCTCTTTTGCACCCGGCAGTGAGGGTCTGCCACCAAAAATCTCCAATGACGTCAACTTTTGTCGAGTGACGACGAAAAATGACATTATTCTCGTACAACCCCCAATTTTCCGGAAAACCGGCCTTTTTCATTGTGCCGTACCAGTCAACAACCTCATAATCGTGTACCCACTTGAGATCCACAATGGCACACATCTCCTCATAGACACATTTTTGTGACGGATGACGAATGCTCGCCCAATCTACGCCTTCCTCCAACAATTCTAAAAAACGGTCATAAACAAATTGTGTAGCTATCTGGATATTGGCATCAATATATAAAGACGCGTCATATTCGGCGAGCACCTTTGCAGGATGGCATTTGGCGTATCGGGAGCGTAACATATTATTCCCATTTACTTGAGGAATGGGACGGACTTGCCACACGCCGATTCTATCAACAGTCACATCGTCAGTAAAAAGCACATAATCAAACCTTTCATCGATGATTAAAGGTTGTCTGACTTCATCATATGAACCGACAACGGATGTGTATATGGCACCTCTTTTCATTTCTTTCCAATTACCAGATGCTCATTTAAATACTCATTTAATTCTTCCGTCCGTGTATCATCTATTCCTCCAGTAGGGAAGAAAGTAAACTCTCCAAAATAAAGCCTGCTTTCAACTTCATAAAAATCTATCCTTACAAAGGGAATCCCAACCGAAAGAAATTCGGCTGTTTGAAAAATCAAATCAAGATTCTGCGGTTTAGGGATTTGAATAGAATCTCCATATTTCAAACCATCGCAACTCAAATTCTTTCTAAGGGTCCACTTCTTATCGAAATAGAAAAATTTAGTTTCCCCTTTAGACCGATCGAAACAAAACATCAGATAATCACTTTTTCCATTGAAAGCATAGACCTTATAGTCGCGCAATTCTCCGCTACTATCTTCTTTATACTCTTCTGCGATGATTCTTGGTTTGACATTCTTATATGGCCACTCTCGATACTTAATGTAAAAATCTGTCTTTAGCTTGGTATCCAGGACTCTTTTGGCTTCTTCCAGATTAAACGATCGTTTGTCTTTACAGATAAAAACACTACCACTATCGTGGGTACATTTCAAAACGAACTGATCTGGCAATTCATTCAGATCGATTTGATCCACATTATCATAAACGGCTAAAGTCGGAATGACAAATTCCTCTCCGATTCTGTCCGCAACCCATCCCTTTACAGCATATTTGTCCACCAACGTCGTATAAAGCGGATTCCTATCATAGAGCTTTAACCACTGAAGCTTTTCGTTAAACTTCTTAGGATGCTTAAGATTCAGTTTCTCTCCAAATACATAATGATACTGATACTTAAGAAACAACTTATCCGGGATTTGCTCCGGCTCGACAAAATGAAGCAGCCATTTGCAAACTTT
>JAEEGL013581882.1_pt1 | contig 14206 bp, 7 predicted proteins | sample 9134231 | NCBI WGS metagenome assembly JAEEGL01 (sample SAMN16246548, study PRJNA631951) | gut metagenome | biome: gut microbiome; feature: rumen; material: fiber-attached | host: Bos | place: Iran: Karaj | collected 2018-10 | reverse complement strand
TCAAACTCCTAATATTAGATTTTTTGATATTAATAAATTAACAGTTATTGCTAATGAATCATATGATGAATTCGTTAAAGGTTTACAATCACAAATTAGAAAAGAAGGTGTATTTGACAGACCAACAAAAGTTGATACAAATTATTTTATTAATAAAACTGTTAAAATTAATGGTTCTGACGAAACACATTCTATTACATCTCAAGAAGCTACTCAATTATATTTCTATTTAGTACAAAATCAATATGTAGATATGAATGGAAGTGTAACTGATGAATATAAAAATGCTAAAGAAGAGGGTAGATTGGCTCCACTTCCAGAAACATTAAATTTATTTAGTGATGGATTACATGCATTAGTCCAACATATTTATGATAATAGTGTTGGAATCGACATTGAAGATGGTAATAAGACTAAGATTGAAACTAATGGATTAAACGATAATTTCTATAAACAAGAGTTTAAGGAATTATGGAATTGCATTAATCATAAATATGCGTATACTGTAGAATTTGATTCTAATGAATTGATTCAAAATTCAATAAAGGCAATAGATAATTATTTAACTGTAACTAGATTACTATACACTGTATCTATTGGTGAACAAAAGAATGAAATGAATGTTAATGAGTTAGAAGCAGGAGAATCATTTAAAACTGCTAAAACACATACTAGTGAAATTCAATCATTTGCGTCTGAAGAATTAAAATATGATTTATTAGGAAAAATTAGGGAAAAGACTCAATTAACTAGAAGAACAATATCTGAAATATTAAAAGGAATATCTCCTATTAAATTTAGTATGTTCAAAGTTAATCCTGAAGAATTTATTAAGAAAGTATCTAATTTAATTAATGAACAAAAGGCTTCAATTATCGTTGAACATGTTTCATATAATAAAACAAGTGAAGCTCCATTTGATTCTGATATATTTACTCAACAAAAGACTAAAGCAGACTTCTTAAAAGCATTTAAAGCAAAAAAGAATGTTCAAGATTATGTATTTGAAGATTCAAAAGGTGAAAGAAAATTTGCTGAGGATTTAGATAATGCTGATGAAGTTGTAGTTTATGCTAAGCTACCAAAAGGATTCTATATTCCTACTCCAGTTGGTAATTATTCTCCAGACTGGGCAATAGCATTTAAAAAGGGAACAGTTAAGCATGTTTACTTTATTGCAGAAACTAAGGGAAGCTTAGATAATTTAGAATTACGTAAAGTAGAAGCAGCTAAAATAGATTGTGCTAAGAAATTATTTGAGACAATGTCTAGTCAAGATGTTGTCTATGATAAAGTAACAAAGTATGAAGATTTATTAAGTATATTGAGAGGTTAAAAATGCCAATAGTTAGAAAAGAGCGAACAAATTGGAGAGATCCGTATTTGGATGAATTACATAATAATTATAACTATGATATTCCATGTGAGAATGTCGAGTTTCTGATGGTTGAATATGATTTAGCTAGACCTGTTGCTATTGTTGATTATAGGTATAACGGAAATAATAATCCTGCATCAGAGCCCGTAAGAATCATGTGTGATTCTAGAGATGAACCTATTCCTTATATTATTGTTAATTATTATATAGATGATAGTATAAATGTAATTGCTTCAATTGATGTTCATTGTGTTAATGATGTAGCAATGATAAAGATTGGTGATAGAAATAATATTAGTGAAAATGATTTTGTTGAACTTTTATACTCGATAAGAGAAGAAAGGGTTCCTGGCCGAGCTGCTGAAGGACGACGAATAGCAGCAAGTTTATCTAGAATTTTATCAATTACTCAACCATCATGGAAAGGTCAAGTTATTTCCTCGAGACATAGGGATTGGGGATGGAATGTTCCGGTTGCTGATTTGGATTTTATTGTCGTTAATAATGGTATTCCAAAGGCAATAATTGAATATAAAGAGTGCAAATCAGCAATAACCCCATATAAATTTAAAGAATGTACAACTGGTAAAAACATGATGGTTCTTTGTAATGAATTGGCTGAACCTATTCCTGCAATGATAGTATATTATGACGAAAACGGGTATAATTCTTTTAAAATATTTGGATTGAATGATGATCAATTTGATTATAGTTCTTTAAAATCAGATGCTTATTCTAGAAATGAGTATTTTGAATTTTTAAAAAATCTTTAATAATGATTTGAGAAAAATATAGCAAAAAAAACTTTTTTATTAATTCTGTTATGAATAATTTTATAAAAGTAGGTGAAAGTTATGAAAAATGAGTTTAATTCTTTCAAAATAATTACAAAAGATGGACTTGTTTTTGGACATTATAATCCTGATGGAAGTGTTAAGATCACAAAAGGATCTTATTTCAGAAATCATGAAACTAATACATTACTTCTGGATTATAGAAATAAAAGAACTGAATTAATAAATAATAATTATGTAAATAATGGTATTTTTATAAAAGACTATGTTTTTAAGAATTCGCGTGAAGCATATTGTTGTTGTTATGGTAGACAGGACAATGGTATAGCTAAATTTTATACTATTGATAACATAGAACTTGATGTTTATTTAAAACAATTTAATGATGATAATCAGAAGATTTTAGTATGTAATGTTACATGGATGGAAAACTATTCTGGTAAAGAACCTGGTAGCAACTACACAAATTGGAAATATGTTAAAGAACATGGATTTGGTCATGAATTTTTAAATTTCTATAATAATGAAGGTTACTATTATGGTTTTACCAATATGAATAACGGGAAAATAAACATTAAAAGAATTGATGAGAATGCTACAGGTGATTACATCGATAATGTATTAATTGTTTGGATATCTAAAAATCCAAGTGGTGGTTTAACAATAGTTGGTTATTATAAAAATGCACGAGTTTATGCTAATATTCAACCATATGAATTAAATATAGATGGATATTATTTTAAAGCAAAAGCGAAAGATTCATATTTAATTCCGGTTGAAAATAGAAAATTTGAATTTCCAAAAGATAGAAGTAATAGACCTGGTCAAGCAAGTGTTTGGTATGCTGATAATGATGTATTAAAGCAAGATATAATTGATTATATTAATGCTGTAGATAATAATAGACTTCATTTTGTAAAAGAAAGATATTATATAGAAAAAGATGATGAATCAAATATTGTTTCTACATCTGATATAACCTCAATTGAACCAACATATATTCCTGAATATATTCCAGTAAAAAAGCCTAGGAAAAAAGAAAATTCAAGTTCTAGTTATGTTAGAGATTCAGCTAAAGCAAAGGGAGCGATTATTGCTTCAAATTTTAAATGTAATATTGATGAATCACATATGTCTTTCATTGCTAAAAGTGGTAAGCCATATATGGAAGCACATCATTTAATTCCTATTAGTGCTCAAGATAATTTTGATGTAAGTTTAGACGTAGATGCAAATATAATTTGTTTATGCCCTAATTGTCATAGAAATTTACATTATGGCAAGGATATTAAAAATATGCTTGAAGGATTATATAATGCTAGAAAAAAACACTTAGAAGAATCAGGTATTATTGCTTCTTTTGAAGAATTATTTGAATTATATAAGTAATATTATTTTGGATGGATAATGATGAAATTATTAGATTTAATAAAAAGAATCAAACAAGAAAGATTGAAAGAAGAATCTAATTTTGTTAATTCAATCTATAAGTTTTCAAAGGTTACTAAATGTGTGATTTGCAATAAGGAAATGTCATCTGCTTGTAATTCACATGTTGTTCCACAGTTTATTTTGAAAAATATATCCGAAAATGGAAAAGTAGCATACGGAATAGCATTAAATAATCTATCAATAAATGGTATTTATAAAGAAACTGGAATTAATAATGCTCATACTTTTAGATTAATATGTAAAGAATGTGATAATAAATTATTCAAAGACTATGAGAATTTAAATAATTTATTAAAATTCGATGGATTGAGTAATACATTAAAATCTAAAATTTTGGGTGAAATGGCATTAAAAACTCGTTTATCACATATTAGTATGAAATATAAAAGTATTGTTACTAGAGATATGGTTGCTGGTGGAAAACTTGCAAAAATGGAAGAAGAAGGAAAAGTTTTTGCTGAAAGAGTTGATATGAATGACCATTTTGATACTAATGAAACTTTAATTAGGGATATTAATTATGGTATAAATCCTTTTGTTATGCTTTTTAATGAAGTACTTGATTATAATGTAAGTATCGCAACGCAAACTATAATAAATTATAACTATGATTTAAATGGCAAGCAGATATTTGATCCTGGTGCCGTTTCATTTGAAAATATAGGCAATTATTTTTATTTAATGATATTGCCATTAGGTGATAAAACTAGAATAATGTTTTATATTGAAAAAGATAAATACGAGAAAGTAAATGATTTAGTTGAACAGTTTAAGGCATTATCATTTGAAGAAAAATTACATTTTATTTTTATATCTCTTATTATTCATGATGAGCAGTTTTATATGTCACCATCATTTGTTGAAAGAATTAATAAATATGATAGGAAACTAAAAAGGTTGTATATGAAGTCGGAAAATGATTTGAGATACACAAAAAGAATAAAAGATTTTAATAAGTATAATAATTATTTAAAGAAGGAATTAAATTAACGTGGCATGGGCAAGAGAATTTAAGTCACAGGCATATAATATGCCAACATATAAATATAAAAAGGTACCAATTTATATCACTGAAGAATTTGACTTTTATAGATGTGTTGAATTTAAAGAAGAGTTTTATGGTAAGACAGCCAGTCAGTTGTTTAATGGTAATTTACGTATATGTTCAGGAAGATACTCATCTCTATTTCCAAATCAAAAAATATCTTATTGGGCAAATAGTCCTGAAACAGCAAGAGCAGAAATTAAGAAACATGGTTCTGGTTGCGATATATTAACATTTTGGGCTTATGATGATCAATCAAGTTTTAGACCATGCATGGGTAATGATGAAATGTTATACATTGTTGATGGAAGAAAATGTGGAATTCAAGATTTGATTGATAAAATTGATAATGGGATAGAAATAACACAAAAAGAAAAGAAATTGATTGAAGATATTTTAAAAGAACCAATCGATTGTATAGCATATGATTCAAGAGCACTAGAAGGTGGAGAGAATTTTATATTTCTAGAAAGAGGCTTTAAAAAACTAGCTTTACGTGAATTATGTTTAAGATTCGGAAGGAAAAATGGTGGGCATCATAATAAAATTTGGTGCGCTGGAACATGTGATTATGTTCCATATTTAGAATCATATGGTGATTATTTCATGCCAAAATGTAAAATCCTACGTGATGAAGAGTATCAAAAGTCTGATGAATATTTATCTAGATTAAATAATGTGAGAACATTTAGAAGAAATAGATAGAGTATTAATTTAATTATCTAATTTTTATGCTTTATCTATTTTTATTGCTCTTATAGGCTTCCTATGGTATACTATTGTTGTCTTAGGTAAACATTATATTGAATTTAGAAAAATGATATGATTACCCTTAATCCAAGGATTAACCGTAATCATGTTAAGCTTTTAATATTAATATAATTAAGCCTGTAATTTAACAATACCAATGGGTATATTTATATACAGGCTTTTTGTTTGCTCCTAAGAAAAAAACATTAAAATTAAAGGAGAAAAAACAAAAATGAAAAAAGGTTATTTAACTGAAGAACAAATTAAGGAAATTGAAGAAAAGATAGGTTATACTTTTAAGGATAAGAACCTATTATCAACAGCGTTTAGACGTAAGTCTTACACAGAAGAATTAGGTAATGATGCTACTAATTTACCTAATAACGAAACATTAGAATTCTATGGTGATTCAGCATTGAATTTAATAGTAGTAAAAGCAGTAGCTAATATTGCATCTAAATCATATAAGGATGATGTAAAACAAGAACGTAATGAAGAGGCATTAACACATTTTGTATCTAACTATACTGATAAATCTATGCTAGCTAGCATTATTGAACCAACAGGACTTTCTAAATACCTTATTATGAGTAAAGGTGATATAGAAAAAGAAGTATACAAAGAAGAAAGTGTAATGGAAGATTTATTTGAATCTATAGTAGGTGCTATGTGGTTTGATAATGATCTAGATATAGATGCTATTACATTTTATGTAGCTAGAATGTTAGATTTAAAAACTGATAGAGAAGATTTCTATAAGAAGAATGAATATGTTCAATTAAAAGAATTCATGGATAGAAACCCTGAATTCTCAATTAGAAAGATTAGTGGAGTTCAAAATTTATATATTGGAGAAGAACCAGCAGGATTTTATTTGCCAGTAGGTGGAATATTACCTGGTATGGGTAGATATCAAACAATGATATCCAATGCGAAATTCTTTATTGAATTTTTAAAAAAGAATAATTATTGGGATTTGGATACTAAAATTGATATTGAAGGTATAACACCCGAAAATGCAATTAATAAGCTTCAAGAATTATATCAAAAGAAGATTATAAAATCTAATCCTATCTATCCAAAAGAGAATGAATTCTTTGATAGAGAAACTAATCTATGGAATGTCGACTGTGTATATATTGAGACTGGTAATTTACCATTAATCGAAACAGGAGAAGGCAAGCAAAAGAGTGATGCTAAGAAGCTTGCTGCATATAAAATGTATGTGTCTATAGCAAATAATTATAATGAATAGTTAATTATTCTCCACAGAGTTTGAGAAAATTCTGTGGTTTTTCTTTATTTATAAAGAATTATTGTCTCTTTTTGATAAAAATTCAATAATTGTAGCGTTATTTTCGTTTTAAGAATAGGGGAAAGATTTATGAATAATATGAAGTATCGTATGGATAATAAAAAGCTATTATTATGGGCATATACTATATTTATTGCTGCTATTGTAACTAGTTTAATTATTATTTTATTAAACACTAAAAATATAGTAAATATGTATATAGTAGCCGCTATATTTGGAGTATTAATATTATCATTATTTTATATTACACATACAATACAAAATGAAAAAATCGCTTCAACAATGAGGCGATTTTGTTTTATAATGGCACCCCGAGTGGAAATTGAACCCACGACCTTTCGCTTAGGAGTTATATTACCTACTACATAATAACATGTATATCGTTTAATATCTTGCATTTAAAAAGTGTTAGTACTACTAACATTTTTTCTTTTAATATAGTTTTTTTGTTGCACTTTTGTTGCACACCAAATGCTATTATATAATCAATAATACTGTTATAAAAATCATCATATATGATGCTTGTTTGTAACTCTTATATTTAGAACGTTTAAAAAATATTGATAATATTGTAAAATAAAAAAAAGGGGAGGTCGATACAATGAAATTTAAATCATTAGTGAAGCTGGTAGTATTATTAGTACCATCAATATTTTTATTAGCAGCGTGCTCAAATGGAAATGGTGATACAAGTAGTAACACTCCAGATGTTTCAAGAAGCACTGACACACCAAGTACAAGTACTGCTCCCGAGCCTGAGGCAAAAAAGTATAATGTTTCATTTTATATTGATAATGAAGCATTTACAACTGTAGAAGTCGAGGAGAATAATAAGGTCGAAGTAGATAAAGAAATACCATCAAAACAGGATCTTGCTTTTGATGGCTGGTATACGGATAATACTTATACTGAAAAATTTGATTTAAATACACCAATCACTTCAGAATGCACACTATATGGAAGATATACTGAAATGGTTTATTTTGCCAATTATAATGACAAATATATTCCTTCATATTCTCCATTAGAGGTAGAAAATACTCTCTATGATGGTGATGAGAATGTTGATATAGCATTAAAGATTTCTAATGCTAGCTTCAATAGCTCTATTACTCCTAAAATGATTAGCCTAGATGGCGCATTAAAGAATCTAACAATTACTGAATTAGATGTCAATGAAAATAGTGTTATTATAAAAACATCTGGTATAGTATCTTATGGTGAAGGATCAGTCGTTTTAGCTAAAGAGGCTACAACAACTGGATCATACATTTACAAGGATGTAGATGTATTAGATGAAAGAGTACATGTAGATCAATCATCTCTCTCATTAAATTTAAAGGATCATCATTATTTCTTTACAGTTGTTTTAAATGGTAAAGAATTTGATAACCCAGAGGGTTTAACACCTGCAGAATATGCTAGAAAACATGCCAATAAAGAAGATGCAGAAAACAATTATTTTACAGTTAATAATCCTGCTTATGCATTTTCAGTTACTAAAATACATGATGACTTTAAAGCATTTGATGTGCAAGTATATTCACAGGGTACAATTGATGCTACAAGAGCCAAGGAATTAAGAGAGGATGTTGTATTCTCTATTAATGGAAAAGCATTTAAAGATCAAAAAGGATATGATTTCAATCTTGATATTGATAAAACTATAGCTATTGTAGATATTAATATTCAACCAAATTCAATGACCGAATATGAAGGCAAATATCATATTAAATTAGTTGGTGCTAGATATACTGAAGCATTCAAAAATAATAAAGATAACTTTGTTAATAATGAAAACATTAGTAAGTCATTCTTCGCTATGGGTAATGACACTACAATCCTTCTTAAATCAATGGACATTGTTAATGATTCTGAAATAAAAGGTAATATCCAAATCAAAAGTGATAATGTTTTAAGTAATGAAGTAGAAATCTCATTAGATAAAATTACTTTAGATGATAATACAGTTATTGATTGTATACGTACAATATATGACAATAATATAACTTCAATAGAAAAATACTTGATGCAATTAAATTATGATTATGATACACAAAATTCTGGTAATTACCAGCAAACTGCTTCAAGTAATTATTCTGGAATTGTTAGTGTTGTTGAAGATTATACATTTAAAGATACAAGCTCAGGATTAGGAGAATTAATTTCTTTAGCAACAGAGGTTAGTAAAATTGGCGTTGGACTTGCGATGAATAATACAACCATGGCAAAAGAATCAGCTGGTAATATCTTAGGTATTGATGCACTTCGTAATCCTTCTACAGTTATTTTAGAAGCAATCCAAGGTATTATGGATAAGCTTAATGAAATCGAAGAAAAAATAGATAAGATAGGTGAAAAGCTAGATACTATTCAAGAGGAGCTTGCACAATTACAAAAGACAGAATTACTTACTAATTTCTTAACTGCATTTAATACTTGGAATTCATTTGTTACTGATTATTATGAACCACTTATTACTGCTTTAAATAATCATTCTAGTGCTTATTTTACTTATTACTACAATTTAGTTGTTAGAAGTATTGATGATGAAAATCCAGAAAAAACAACTGTTACATTATATTTTGATTCTGACGGCAAATTGGCATATTTAGATGATACATCATCAAATCTATCTATCGATGGTAGAATGATTGATAAGACAAAAACAATTACTGTTGAAATTCCGGGATTATATCATGCCTTAGCTGGAGTCTCTAAAAACGAAGGTCATAGCTATTCAGGAATAGAAGAAGATATTATTTTTGATATTATTTCTTCAGGAAAATATGATGAAGAAACAGTCAAAAATATTGTTAGTACTCTTCGTTTTAACGCTATGAAAAACGATTTCTCAACTCAAGAGAGAATTAATGAATTTTCTAATACATTCTCTAGATTCTGTCAGGCATTAACTGGTAGTTCAATTTCATCAGGAGTTTTAAGTGCATTTACACCTCTTGATTGTTTTAACTTAACACTTGAGACAGTATATAATTTTGGTTTTGAAGCTGAGGCTGATATAAATTTAGTTAAAATTAAGCTTGGAACAGCTTATTATTGTGCTAAAAAAATAATCCTATTTGTTGATACAATTAGCCATTCACAATCTATGGCAGAAAGAATTAGAGGACTTGATACTAAGGTTAATGAAGAACTTACTAGTGAACGTTTCTATCATAGAAATGATGAAAATGGTAATATTTATTCATATGCTACAGGAACATATGTAAAATATTCATTAGACTCAATTGGATTTGTCGCAACTTGGGAATGGGAAAATGATAAACATCAGAGTGGAGATCTTGAATATAAAAAAGTTGGCCGTACAGCTGTAGGAAATTTTAATACAAATGTTACGGAATATAAGGATGAATTCAAGAGTATTACTGAAGCTGATGCTAAATTAATGGCAATTAAGGTTAAAGCATATAACAAAGTTAAAGGTACAAATTATACATTCAAAGAGTATCTTGCAAAAATTGGTATGATATCTTCAAAAAATATGGATCTTACATATGGTATTGCATTAGAAATGAATGGTAAGGTTGATGGTGGTGGTTGTGATGACTTATCTTATTATGGAGATAAACCAAGTGAATATAAGCAATATAAATTCGCAGTTAAAGGTAAGGCTTTATCCTTAGATAATGGCAATATGTTTACTGGTTTATGTGCAGCTTATTGTAAGGTTGAAACATCACATTCTGAAATAGATCCTCAACATCCTACTGCTTATGTTTTATATATAGATGATATAAAAATAGATGCTAGTGGAAAAATTGATAGAAATGGCGCTTTCCCATTCGCATGTTATGCAAATTATGTTACATTTACTCCAGTTACATCAGCATAAATTATAATAAAATTTCGAAATTCCTAGATATTTATATCTAGGTTTTTCTTTTGAAATTGTTTTTGGCAAACAATACTATTTTTATTTCAAAATTATTTATAAAATATGTTATAATATACGTATAACTATTCATTTATAAAAAATCAATAATAAAAATACGGTTAAAAATATTCAATAATGTAGTTGGATTTTTTGTCGTTATTTTCATATTTATGTTGCACATTTGTTGCACTTGGTTTGTTATAATGTGGGTAATATGTATTATAAGTTTTAAAAATATATAGTTTTTATAAAAATAAACATAAGGAGGTTTATCATATGAGAAAATCAAAAGGATGTTTACTTTTAATGGTTGCCATAGCTGGTGCATGTGCGACAGTATGCTTTTCACCAAAAAGCGTAATAGCAGCAGCTGATGAAGGTACACATGTTGGTGACTGGGATTCATTTAAATCAGCAGTTAAAAAGGCTGGAAAGGGTGCAACAATTGTACTTGATGCCGATGTTCAATCAGGCGGTGGTGGTAGCGATCGTATTGTAATTGATGGTAAGGAAATCACAATCGATCTTAATGGTCACACTGTTGATAGAAATAGAACATCATCATCATCAGATGGTCATGTTTTTGAGGTTAAAGGTGATTCAAAGGTTACAATAACAAGTACTGGTAGTACACGCGCAATAGTAAAAGGCGGTTATGCTAAAAATGGTGGTGCAGTTAATATTCATGATGGTTCAACTCTAACATTGAGTAATATCGAATTTGCAGGTAACAAGGCAAGTTCTGATGGTGGTACAATTTTTAGCAGTGGTTATTTTAATATGGATAATTGTATTATTCATGATTCTATGGCTGATGATACTGGTGGTGCTATCTATGCTGATGATGATGCATGGTTTGATATTAATAATTCTACCATTACACAAAATGCAGCAAAAAATGATGGTGGTGCCTTTAATTTACACCTAGATAAAAATTCTACTATTCGCAATTCTACTATTTCTGGTAATAAATCTAATACAGAAGATGGTGGAGCAATCAGTTTAGATTCTGATAAAAAGGTTTTAAGTATTTATGACACAACTATCTTAGATAATGAAAGTGATGATACTGGTGGAGCCATTGAAGTAGAGAACGGTAGTCTTAAGTTATATGGTGTAAACTTTAGAAATAATCATAGTGGAAAAGGTGGAGCTATCTATTTTGATGGTGGTGATAGCGACATATTAGAAATTTGTGAATATGAAAACGACACTGTCTTTGAAGATAACCAAGCTAGAAATAATGGTGGAGCTATCTATGTTGATGATAGTACAGTAACTCTTAATAGAGGTAAATTTATTAGTAATTATTCAAGAAATGATGGTGGTGCAATTTATATCGATGATGGTACTACTACACTTAATAATACTGTATTTGAGAAAAACTACACACAAATAAATAGTGGTGCTGGTATTTATATTGATGATGGTGATCTTACTATAAATGGTGGTACATTTAGACATAATAGTGCATCAAGTGAAGGTGGAGCTATTCTATTTGGTGAGGATTCAGATAAATTAAATATTCAAGGAGCTATTATTGCTGAATTTAATACAGCTGGTGCTGGAAATGATTTCTATCTTCAAGAAGATAAATATTTAACTGTTGTTGGTTCACTTGAAGGATCATATATTGGTATATTAAAGTATTTACGTACAGGAGAAATTGCTAGAGGCTATTCAGATCATAATACTGTTGACCCATCAAATTATTTCTTCACATATAGTATTTCTACAGGAGCAACATTAGATGGAAATAAGGTTGTTCTTAAGGATGGCGTTAAGGGTAATGTAGAATCTTCATTTATTTCATATGATAATGGAGCCGATTTAAGAAGAATTGCTGGTAACAACTGGATGGCTGGAATTGATGGAGAACGTACTCTTAATGAAATCAATATTCCAGGTACACATGATACTGCAATGAGAAATATAGTTAATGAAGCTGGTATTGGATCTACAGCTAATGCTGGTGCGAAATATGCTAAAACACAATATCGTTATATTCATGAACAATATGAAGAAGGCGTCCGTTATGTAGATATTCGTTTACATAATAGACATGTTAGAGAACATTGGTGGCGTCCTAATGAGCTTATAGATGATGGTGAAAATCTATGGCAAACTCATGGAAAAACTCATGGTGGTACTTATTGGGCTGGCGATGAAAATGATAACGAGATGAACGTTAATATGGTACTTGATTGGACAAGAGATTTCTTAACTCGTAATCCATCTGAATGTATCATAATGGGATTTACTGAAGAAACATATAGAAAAAATGAAAATCCAAAAATTCGTGAACGTTTATTCAATATTGTAAAAAAATGGATTCAAGATAACCCAGTTAATCCAGCTACAGGTAAGCCATATATTTATCTAGAGGATGGAGATATAGAAAAAACATACTCTTTTATGCCTAAGCTAAAGGATGTTCGTGGAATGATTTTACTAGAAACAGGTGACGATTGGAAATTAGGCGGATTCCGTGGATATGGAAATGCAGGAATGACAACCGTAACTGGTCAAAAAACTGACAGATTAGTATGGTGGGATACCAAGCGTGATGACGTAAATTCATTCTTTGCTGATCCTGAACATCAAATCGCTTTACCAAAGCCAGGTGAAGAATGGGATCATAAAAATACATTATTTAAAATTGGTTTAAACTGTGCTCCTCAAAATAAAACAACAACTCTTCCACAAGAAACACCACTTTACCATTCTGATAGATTGTTACCAGAATTATTCTTTAATCCAGAAGGATGCTTCTATGATATTAAAGGTAAATACGTTGGTTGGGTAAAAACTGATGGTGCAATAGGAAGAGAATGGTCAAAGATTTGGCGTTCAAATTATTGGTTAGATGAAGAAGATGTATCAACTATTACTGTAAATCCAAACCTTACAGATGATAATTATAAGCTACAACAATATCAAGTAAATAAAAATACAGAAATAACTGTTCCTGATTTTAATTATTTCTATGAAGAGGGTACTAATAATAATTATTTCCAAGGTTGGAGAGTTGGAAATGATACTTATAAGCCAGGAGATAAGTTCACAGTACAAGGAGATACTACATTTGTTGCAGTATGGACTGATGCTGAAATGACAAGAGATGTTAACATCAATGTTGTATTTAAAGATTGTAATGATATGGATGGACTAAGACCAACATCAATTGATTTTAAGGTAAATAATGATACTGATCCTATTACAATAGATGAGGCGCATAAATGGAACTATACATATAGTGGTATTGTACAAACTATTACTCCGGTTGGTGATTATAGTGCCGATACTGCTACAGGATATCGTTATGAATTAGTTGGTGATGCAAAGAATGGCTTTACATTAACATTTATTCATACAACTGAAGAAAATTATACTGCATATCCATGCACTATAAATTGGATTGATGAAGATAACTTTGAAAATCTAAGACCAGGTGCAAATGAGCTTACTATCGCACTTGTAAATTTAACAACAGGTGTTGAGGTAGCTACTCATACATTTGATGGTACAGATTGGACTTATGATTTTGGTACAGAGATTCCGGTATATTCTGATG
>JAEEGL013222117.1_pt1 | contig 14206 bp, 11 predicted proteins | sample 9134231 | NCBI WGS metagenome assembly JAEEGL01 (sample SAMN16246548, study PRJNA631951) | gut metagenome | biome: gut microbiome; feature: rumen; material: fiber-attached | host: Bos | place: Iran: Karaj | collected 2018-10 | reverse complement strand
GGATCTGGTGCGTGTTGAAACTCACCAGCGTACCGTCGATATCGAAGAATAGTGCGTATGACTCCATGCTGTATAGATAAAAAAATTGAGGAGGTTAAAACCTCCTCGCGTTTTGGTAGTCGATAGGGGAATCGAACCCCTATGCCAAGATTGAGAATCTTGTATCCTAACCATTAGATGAATCGACCGCGCTGCATTCTCTCGGAGAACTCCCCTCGGTGCGGAAGGAGGGGGATTCGAACCCCCGGTACGGGAACCCGTACGGCAGTTTAGCAAACTGCTGGTTTCAGCCACTCACCCATCCTTCCAAAAGGACCCTGGAGTTCGAAACCTTGGGGTTATCTCCTTGATTGCGGGTGCAAAGGTACTACTATTTTTTGAACCCTGCAAATTTTTCGATGATTTTTTTTGTTTTCACCTTCATTTTCTCTTTTTCTGCGAGCGGAATACGGGACTCGAACCCGCGACCCTCGGCTTGGGAAGCCAATGCTCTACCAACTGAGCTAATTCCGCAAGCATTCCCTTTGGTGGGAAAAGAAAGGAGTCAAGACCTAAATCCTGACTCCGATAGAAAGTGAGCCGATAGCCGGACTCGAACCGGCGACCCACGCATTACGAATGCGTTGCTCTACCAACTGAGCCATATCGGCAGTCTTTCAATGATCGCTTTGCTTTTAAGCGACTGCAAAGGTAATACATTTTTCTGGAACTTCCAAATGTTTTGCCCTCAAAGTTTTTCTTTTAGGAATTTTCCTGTTATACTCTTCTGGCATGCAGCAACATCCTCAGGTGTACCGACCACAACCACTTCGCCACCACGGTCTCCGCCATCAGGTCCCATGTCAATAATATGGTCAGCACATTTGATAATCTCCATATTATGCTCGATGATGAGAATGGTGTGTCCCCGTTCTATCAGTGCATTGAAGGCATGGAGCAGGCGCTTGATATCGTGGAAGTGCAGACCCGTTGTCGGCTCATCGAAGATAAAGAGGGTGGGGTCTTGCTTTTCCTGTCCGATAAAGTATGCGAGCTTGACACGCTGGTTCTCACCACCAGAAAGCGTTGATGAATTCTGTCCCAGTTTGATATATCCCAAACCAACGTCTTCTAATGGCTTCAGGCGATTGACGATAGTCTTACAGTAGGAATTGCTATTGTCACTAAAGAATTCTATCGCCTCGGAAATGGTCATGTTGAGCACATCGTCAATGTTTTTCCCGTTATAGCGCACATCGAGGATGTCATGTTTGAAGCGGTGTCCATGACAGGCCTCACACTCTAATACCAAATCCGCCATAAACTGCATCTCCACCGTAATGACACCAGCACCTTTACACTCGTCACAACGTCCGCCATCGGCGTTGAATGAGAAATACTGCGGCGTAAAGCCCATCTGTTTCGATAAGGTCTGACTGGCATAGAGGTCTCGTATCGCATCGTAGGCTTTCAGGTAGGTGGCAGGGTTGGAACGTGTGGATTTGCCGATAGGATTCTGGTCAACGAACTCCACATGTTTGATAGAGAGATAATCGCCGTCAAGTCCTGAATACTCACCTGGTATATCACATACTTCACCCAGATGACGCTTGAGGGCAGGGTAGAGGATACCTTTTACTAGCGATGACTTACCGCTACCAGACACACCCGTCACGACAGTCATGACATTGAGAGGGAAATCAACTGTGACACCCTTCAGATTGTTCATGCGCGCAGCTTTCACCGTGATTTTGCGATTCCAGGGGCGATGACTCTTGGGGACTTCTATGATATCTTCATGTGTCAGGTAACGAACCGTATAGCTCTGCGGATATTTCTTGAGTGAGGCTTTAGTGACCTTTGTGGCATCGCCTTCAAAAACTATCTGACCTCCTAATCTTCCTGCATCAGGACCTACATCGATGAGGTAATCGGCAGCACGCATGATTTCCTCATCATGTTCAACAATGACAACTGTATTGCCCAAGTCTCGCAACTCCTTTAACACCTTAAGCAAGCGCTCGGTATCACGTGAGTGGAGTCCGATACTGGGCTCGTCGAGGATATATAGGCTACCAACCAACGAACTACCCAACGATGTTGTCAGATTGATACGCTGACTTTCGCCACCACTGAGGGTGTTTGACATGCGGTTGAGCGTCAGATATCCCAAACCTACATCCAGCAGGAACTGCAGGCGTGCATTAATCTCAGTCAGCAGGCGACAACCGATCTGCTGTTCCAGTTCAGACAGTTCCAAGTGGGCAAACCATTCTTGAAGTCTGATTACGGGCATCTCCACTAAGTCAGAGATGCTACGTCCACCAATTTTGACGTAGTCTGCTTCTGGCTTCAATCGTGTGCCGTGACATTTGGGGCATGTCGTCTTACCTCTATATCGGCTTAGCATCACGCGATACTGAATCTTATACTGGTTCTCCTTCACCATCCGGAAGAAGTCGTCGATAGATACCCTATCTTGCTTCTCACGTTTCTTATCCGATGGCAGCCCATGCCAAAGCATGTCCTTCTGACGTTGGGTGAGATTATAGTATGGCTCGAAGATAGGGAAATCATCCGCAGCGGCACGACGACAAAACTCGTCTTTCCACATCTTCATCTTCTCTCCATGCCAACAAACGACACAACCATCATAAACAGACAATGACGTGTCTGGAATTACCAGATGCTCATCGATGCCCATGACTTTTCCAAAGCCCTGACACTCAGGACAAGCTCCTACAGGTGAGTTGAACGAGAACAGATTGTCAGAGGGTTCCTCAAATGTGATGCCATCAGCTTCATAGCGCATGGAGAAGTCATAGCAGATGTTGGAAGGTAGGAACATCAGTCGGCATTCACCATTACCCTCATAGAAAGCAGTCTCTGCAGAGTCAACCAGTCGTGAGATGACTTCCTTGGAGTCATCGACAGCCAGACGGTCTATCACGAGGTAGTATGGGGAATCGGATGAAGGTGTATGTTCAGCTAACCAGTCATCAATGCGAACAATATTGTTTTCGGCAAACACGCGCGAATAGCCGTTCTGCATATAGATTTTGAGCTGCAACTCCATCGTGCGGCCCTCCACCAAACGGATGGGAGCCATCACGACATACTTTGTGCCTTTGGCATATTGTAATGTACAGTTGATGACATCTTCCGTAGAATGCTTCTTAACCTCTTGGCCACTGATGGGCGAGTAGGTCTTGCCAATGCGGGCATACAGCAGGCGCAGATACTCATAGATCTCAGTCGTGGTACCAACCGTAGAACGGGGATTGCGCGAGATGACTTTCTGTTCAATGGCAATAGCAGGCGGTATGCCTTTAATGAAGTCGCACTCCGGTTTGTTCATGCGACCCAAGAACTGGCGAGCATATGATGAAAGGCTCTCTACGTAACGACGTTGACCTTCCGCATACAATGTGTCAAAAGCAAGCGATGACTTACCGCTGCCCGAGACACCAGCAACAACAACGAGTTTGTTGCGCGGAATCTTGACGTCAACGTTTTTAAGGTTGTTAACCCGAGCGCCTTTTATCTCAATATACTCAGCCATTCTCCGTCCCTTGTGATTAGATATCTTCGCTGGTGAAACCTTCAGGAAGCCGCCTGCAGTTGTACTGCGAAGCCATAATCTCTCCATAGGCACCAGCTGAGCGTATGGCAATGAGATCGCCACGATGTGCTTTATGGATATCTACCTGTTTGGCAAATACGTCTGTCGATTCGCAGATAGGTCCTACCACATCATAGGCCTCCATTGGCTCTTCACTCGACAGGTTCTCAATCTTATGATAGGCCTGATAGAGGGCAGGGCGAATGAGGTCGGTGAAACCAGCATCCACAATACAGAACTTCTTGACGTAGCCATTCTTTATATATAAGGTACGCGTGATGAGTGATCCGCATTGTGCCACGACAGCACGACCCAACTCGAAATGAAGCGTCTGACCATTACGCAACTTCAACTTTTTGGCATAGGTGTCGAAATAGGCTTTGAAGTCTGGAATGGGAACCCTGTTAGGATGTTGATAGTCAATACCCAGACCACCACCTACGTTGATGTGCTCCAGACAAATGCGATGGCGCTCCAGTTCATTCTGCAATTCGTTGACACGATTGCAGAGTGCTTCGAAGTCACCCATGTCCAGGATCTGACTGCCAATATGGAAGTGCAGGCCAACGACTTTGATGTTCGCCATCTTCGAGGCTTCCTCAATGACTGTCAGCATGTCACGCATGTCAATGCCAAATTTGTTTTCAGCAAGACCTGTCGTAATGTTGGCATGGGTATGTGCGCCGACATTGGGATTCAACCTGAAGGCCACACGGGCTTGTTTGCCTTTGGCAGCAGCCAGCTCGTTGATGACTTCCAACTCAGGAATACTCTCAACATTGAAGCAGAAGATATCGTTGTCGAGACCCAGATTGATCTCCCAATCGCTCTTGCCGACACCAGCATAGACAATCTTCTGGTTGGGGAATCCTGCTCGTATACATGCCTCTATCTCGCCACCACTCACACAGTCTGCTCCAAGACCCGCCTCGCGGATGATCTTCAGCACCTTGGGATTGGCATTGGCTTTGATGGCGTAATGTACACAGAATCCTTCATGCTTGCTGGCTTCTGCCTGGATGGTGCGCAATGTCTCGCGCAGCAACTCCACGTCATAGTAATAGAACGGCGTTCTGTGCTGTTCCAGCTTTTGGAGGGGAAATATTCCTTTCATGATGCCCTACGCATTGAAGAGGGTATTGCTGAGACTCTGGAGCGCACGTTTCTTGTCTTCTTCCTTGATGAGGAAAGAGATGTTGTAGTTGCTACCACCATATGATATCATGCGAACAGGGATGTTCTTCATGGCTTCGAGCACCTGAGTCTCAAAACCGATATTCGACCAGTCAAGGTCACCTACCACGCAGATGATGCACATGCCGGTATCGACTGTTACAGTACCATATTTCTTCAACTCGTCAACTATTTCACCCAGATGGGCTGAGTTGTCGATAGACATGGAAACACCAACCTCTGAAGTGCAAACCATATCGATAGGTGTCTGATATGACTCGAAGATTTCGAATACCTTGCGGAGGAAACCGGTAGCCAGCAACATACGGCTCGACTTAATCTTGATAGCGATAATGTTGTCCTTGGCTGCTACAGCCTTGATCTTGCCGTACTCCGTGCGGTTAGAGATTGTGGTTCCTTCAGCATCGGGCTGCATGGTATTCAGCAGACGAACGGGAATACCGGCATACTTGGCAGGTTGTACGCAGGTGGGGTGCAGAATCTTGGCACCAAAGTAGGCCAGCTCGGCAGCTTCCTCGAAGTGAAGCTGGTGTACAGGCTCGGTTTTCTCGACGACACGTGGGTCATTATTGTGCATACCGTCGATGTCAGTCCATATCTGAATCTCCTCGGCGTTCAGGGCAGCACCAATCAGTGATGCAGTATAGTCGCTACCACCACGTTGCAGATTGTCGATTTCACCATAGGCGTTGCGACAGATGAAGCCCTGTGTGATATAAACCTGATAACCTTCATTCTTCTCCATGATAGCAGAAAGCTTCTCCTTGATATAGACGGGGTCTGGTTCTGAATTCTTGTCTGTACGCATGAAGTCAAGAGCATTCAGCAATACGGCCTTGATGCCGATCTCGTTCATGTAGTTGACAACCATATTGGTTGACATCATCTCACCCTGAGCCACAATGCTCTTTTCCTCAAACGAAGTGAACAGCTCTTTCGTAAACGAACGCAGATAGTTCATCTCGTTAATCAGGAAGTCGCGTGTCTGCTCTTTGGCAGCGTCAGTAGAATAAAGCTCATCGATATGCTTCATGTACTTGCGCTCCAGTTGGTTGATGACCTCATTAGCACCCTCGGGGTTCTTCTTGTACAGATAGTCAGAGATCTCTACCAGTGAGTTTGTTGTGCCAGACATTGCTGAGAGTACGACGAAAACGGGCTCTCCTGATTTGGTCACTAACTTGGTTACTTCTTTCATGCGGTCAGGTGTACCCACCGATGTTCCGCCAAATTTCATTACCTTCATTGTCTTATCTAGTTTTTAATTTTTAACTTTCATATTATAACGATAGGTCTTCACGGGCACTATAATCAACCTGACTCGACTCATTGGTCTCCTCATCTTCATACAGTGCCATCGTGTTGTATGTCTCTGTAATATCCTCCAGACGTCCGTCGATGCAGCGATAGACAATACCGGGATAGTCGTTGAGCAAAGATATGTTATGGGTTGTCATAACGACTGCTGTTCCTGTTTGTGTAATCTGACGTAGCAGCTGGATGATGTTGGCTGCCGTCTCCAAGTCAAGATTACCAGTGGGTTCATCAGCAACGATGAGTTTCGGACGATTCAATATGGCGCGAGCAATCGCGATGCGCTGTTGTTCACCTCCAGACAACTCATGCGGATAGCGATCGATGAAATCTGCCATCTCCACATCTTCGAGTACGTCATGAATACGCTCATCTATCTCGTCTTTCTTCTTCCAACCTGTGGCCTTCAGTACGAACCTCAAGTTCTCATATACCGTACGGTCGCCCAGCAACTGGAAGTCCTGGAAGATGATACCCATCTGACGACGCAACGCAGGGATATACTTTTTCTTCAGTTCACGAAGGTCGTGGTTCAGCACAAAGGCATTCTCTGCATCCTCTACATCCATCTCGAAATAGATGGTTTTCAGCAGCGAGCTCTTTCCTGAGCCCACACGGCCTATCACATAGATAAATTCGCCTTCTTCCACATGGAAGTCCACATCGTGCAATACTGGAGCACCATCCTTGTGGTATATATCTACCTTCTTATAATCTATCAGCATATCTCAATTTACTTATCAATTTACTTCATTTTTCCTGCAGCCTTGGCCTCACGACGCTGTTTGTCCCAGTTGGGATCGTGGCGCTTGTGCAGCTCTTCAGCAACATCCTCGATGCGAAGCCCCTTCTCTGTCAGCAAGACGATGAGATGATAGAGCAGATCGCTGGCTTCATAGACCAGATGGTCGTCTGTACCATTGGTGGCCTCAATAACGGTTTCCAGTGCTTCTTCGCCAACCTTCTGGGCTATCTTATTGACGCCCTTGGTAAAAAGACTGGTGGTATATGAGCCCTCGGGCATCTCCTGCTTGCGCTTATCGATGAACGACTGCAACTCAGAAAGGAAGAGTAGGGGATTTCCCTCGTTCACCTCGCCCCAACAGGTGTCTGTTCCTGTATGGCAGGTCGGTCCTATAGGATTCACGCGAACCAGCAGGGTATCGTTGTCGCAGTCAATTTTCATATCCACGAGGTTCAGGAAGTGACCACTGGTCTCTCCCTTGGTCCATAATGTCTGTCGGGTACGACTCCAGAAGGTAACGTGCTTGGTGGCAAGGGTTTTCTCATAAGCTTCCTCATTCATGAACCCCAGCATCAACACGTTTTTGGTCGTTGCATCCTGTATGATAGCAGGCACCAGACCACCCATCTTCTCAAAATCTATCTTCATTGTTGTATTATTACATTTTCACATTCTTACATTAATCCCTTCGTCTCTAAGATATTGCTTCAGCTCTGGTACGGGAATCTCACCAAAGTGGAACACGCTGGCTGCTAATGCGGCATCAGCATGTCCTTCTGTGAAGACATCGCGGAAGTGTTCCTTCTTGCCTGCACCACCACTGGCAATAATGGGTATCGAGAGGTTGTCTGCCAATTCTCGTAGGGCTTCGTTGGCATAGCCGTTCTTCGTACCGTCGTGGTTCATGGATGTGAAGAGTATCTCGCCAGCACCACGCTCCTGTGCCTCGTGAGCCCACTCAAAGAGACCTCTTTCCGTACGTTCGCGGCCTCCTTTCAAGTAGCAGTGCCATCCGTCTTCATCCAGACGGGCATCAATGGCGACAACACATACCTGACTGCCAAAACGGCTGGTAATCTCATCGATGAGTTCCGGACGGCGGATAGCAGCACTGTTGATGCTCACCTTGTCAGCTCCGGCATATAGCAAACGCTCGACATCTTTCAGCTCGTTGATGCCTCCACCAACGGTAAACGGAATATTCAGCGTCTGGGCTACCTTGGTCACCATCTCTGTAAACGTCTTGCGACCTTCAAACGAAGCGGTGATGTCGAGGAAGCACAGTTCGTCGGCTCCCTGGTCGGAATAGGCTTTACCCAGTTCCACAGGATCGCCTGCACTACGCAGGTTGACGAAATTGATGCCTTTGACGGTTTCACCATCCTTAACATCCAAACAAGGTATTATGCGTTTTGCCAGTCCCATAGTTCTTGCAGATTAATTTTACCTTCGTAAATAGCCTTTCCAAAGACTACAGCGGGAATACCAGCAGCATCCAAGGCTTTGATGTCATCCATAGACGAGACACCTCCGCTGGCTATCAGATGCAGCTCAGGATAAGCCTCTATGACCTTCTTGTAGAGGTCGATGGCAGGACCAGCCAACGTGCCGTCTTTAGAAATCTCTGTGCAAAGCACCTTGCGGACGCCTGCCTCGATATATTTTTTGAGGAAGGGTAGGAGGTCTTCACTCGAATCCTCTTTCCAACCATTGATGCTGATTCGCCCGTTACGAACGTCAGCGCCAAGGATGATACGCTCAGCACCGTATTTGTCGAGCCATCCCAAGAAGCGCTCAGGTTCTGTGACAGCTATTGAACCTATAGTGACCATCGAGGCGCCATGATTGAAAGCGATCTCGATGTCTTCGTCAGTCTTGATGCCACCACCAAAATCGACAATCAATTTTGTCTCAGTCGTTATCTGGCTGAGTACAGGACTATTAACGATATGTTTCGATTTGGCACCATCGAGGTCAACCACATGCAGTCGCTGATAGCCAATACGCTCAAACTCCTGAGCCATATCCAACGGATGGCCATAGACGGTCTTTTGGTCATAATCGCCCTTAGTCAGACGAACACACTGACCATTGATGATATCGATGGCGGGAATCAGTTCTATCATAGCTCTAAGAAGTTTTTGATGATACGTTCGCCCACCTTTCCACTCTTTTCCGGGTGAAACTGGCAGGTATAGAAATTGTCCTTATGCAGCGAAGCAGAGTAGGGCAGGATGTAGTCTGCTGTAGCAATAGTATCCTCACAAACAGGCACGTAATAGCTGTGGACGAAATATACGTAGGGATTCTCGCCCAGTCCTTCCATCAGCCTGTCATTTCTTCCATCATACTTCTTACATCTGACATCGAGGCTGTTCCATCCCATGCAGGGCACCTTGTCCTCTTGCTTCTCAGGCTGGAAACGCTTGACATCTACGTCAAAAATGCCAATACAGTCCACATCACCTTCTTCAGAGTGCTTGCAGAGAAGCTGCTGACCAACGCAAATGCCGAAAACGGGTTGCTTCAGATCACGAATCACCTCGTCAAGTCTGCGGGCCTTCAGATATTCCATCGCTCCACGAGCTTCGCCCTGACCAGGAAACATGACACGATCAGCCTTCTGCAGCAGTTCGGCATCATCCGTCAGTAGGGGTTCAATACCCATTCTTCGCAGGGCATTGACAACCGAATAGATGTTGCCGGCGTTATATTTTACGATGGCTACGTTCATAATTTTGAATGATGCATTATGAATTATGCATTAACTAAAGATAATCGTTTTGTTCTTGAAAGTCAATATCTTACGCTGGATATGCTTCGATACGGCATGCGACAGCACAATCTTTTCCAAATCCTTGCCTTTCAGCACCAGACTCTCAGGCGTGTCCTTATGGGTGATGCGTGTGACGTCTTGTTCGATAATTGGGCCTGCATCCAGTTCAGCAGTGACATAGTGGCTGGTAGCTCCAATAATCTTCACACCACGTTCCCAAGCCTGATGATAGGGCTTTGCACCAACAAAAGCGGGCAGGAATGAATGGTGGATATTGATGATGTGATTGGGATATGCAGCAATCATCTCGTCAGAAATAATTTGCATATAACGGGCCAATACGATGAATGTCACGTTTTCCTTACGCAGCAAGTCCATCTCGGCTTTTTCAACTTCAGCCTTGTTTGAGTGGTCCTTTTTGATGCTCCAGACATAATAAGGAATACCAAACTGTTCAGCGACATAGCGCAAATCCTCGTGGTTGCTGACAATGCAGGGAATATCGATGTCCCATTCGCCAGCTTTCCAACGTGCCAGCAAGTCATACAGACAATGACTCATTTTTGAGACGAAAATGGCCATTCTGGGACGCTTGTCGCTAAAATACAGCTTACACGTCATCTGATAGCGCTGTGCATATAGCGTATTGATATATTCTTGGATTTTCTCACGAGGAATCAGGAATTTCTCCAGTTCCCATTCAATGCGCATGAAAAACATGCCGTCTTGCTTGTCAACATATTGGTCCAAATAGACAATATTTCCTTGGTTATCCGTGATAAATCTAGTTACTTCCGAAATGATTCCTTGCTGATCAGGACAGTGCAGAAGTAAAATCGCAGTTGGTTTCATGAATATAAATTGTTTATTTATTCCTAATTTTTCTACCTTATTTATAATAGCCTGCAAATTTACGCATTTTTTCTGATTCTGCCAAACATTTTGATGGATAAAAATTTATAAAGAATACGCATTATGATAAATAGATAATTCTAGGAAATAATAGAACGGTCTCCTCTTCATTTATTCTGGATTTAGTTTTGGAAGTGCCAAATGATAACGGACTGCCAGGAATCGCATCAGACAAGTAACACAAAATGATGATATAACTGTTACTTCAATTGGTAATCCGAAATATGCTAGCGCCCAATAAGTTATTCCTCCAAGCAAAGTTGCCATTGCGTAGATTTCTCTTTGGAAAATCACAGGCTCATTATTCAATAATACATCACGAATCACACCACCCGCTGAACCTGTTATACAGCCCATAATGATCGCTACCCAATACGGTTGTCCGAAAACGAGAGATTTTTGAATTCCTGCAATCGTAAAAAGCGCCAAGCCCAACGTATCGAAAACAAACCACGTATTTCTGAGGCCTTCCATGTGTTTGGCGAAAATAATTACGAAAACAAGCGCCAGAGCTGTACAGATGATATATATAGGATTTGTCATCCAGAATGGCGTGGTGCCCAGCATAACGTCACGGATAGTACCACCGCCGATAGCAACTGCTATACCACAGACATAACCGCCAAACCAGTCAAAATGCTTGGCTGCAGCATGTCTGATTCCTGATATTGCAAACGCGAAAGTTCCTAAGAATTCAATAATCTGCTGTACAATCTCTTCGTATTCCATATCCTATTTATCATAACACGTGAGTGCTACTTTTCATATCTTTTGCCCCAATAATTGACCATTCGTTCGTAAAGCTTTTCTTCCGCTGGCGAATGTTGAGGATGCCACAAACGCTCGTTCTGCAGGGCATCTGGCATATATTGCTGAGGTGTGAAATGTCCCTGATAATCATGCGGATATTTGTATCCGTCGTGATAGCCCAGCTCTTTCATCAATTGTGTGGGCGCGTTCCTTAAATGCAATGGAACTGGCTGATTTCCTGTCTGTTTCACTAATCCTAAGGCAGTGTCAATGCCTAGATATGCTGAGTTGCTCTTAGGTGATGTGGCCAAATAGACACAGCATTCTGCCAAAGCGATACGAGCCTCTGGCCAACCTATCTTCATCACAGTGTCAAAAGCAGCATTAGCCAGCAGCAATGCATTGGGATTGGCCAGACCAATGTCTTCTGACGCTGAAATCACCATTCTGCGGGCAATGAACTGAGGGTCTTCCCCACCCTCTATCATGCGGGCCATCCAATAGAGGGCGGCATCAGGGTCACTGCCTCGTATAGACTTGATAAAAGCAGAGATAATGTCATAGTGCATCTCACCGTCTTTGTCGTAGGCCAGCGGGTTCTGCTGCAAGCAGTTTACCACCATTTCATCGGTGATGGTAATACTAGTTTTACTAGTACTACTAGAGCTTTCAACCACCAACTCCAAGATATTCAGAAGCTTACGAGCATCGCCTCCACTATATCTCAATAGTGCTGATGTCTCGCTGAATTCGATGTTTTTCTCACGTAGTATGACGTCTTTCGTGATGGCTCTTTGCAGCAATTCTTCAAGATCTTGCTTTTCCAGCGATTTCAACACATAAAGTTGGCAACGGGATAGTAACGGACGGATGACCTCAAAAGAGGGATTTTCGGTGGTGGCACCTATCAGCGTGACAATACCTTTCTCGACAGCACCTAACAGTGAATCCTGCTGGGATTTCGAAAAACGATGGATTTCATCGATAAATAATATTGGAGAGGCTTCATTGAAAAATCGTCCTTTCTGGGCCTTTTCAATGACATCACGCACGTCTTTCACACCGCTGGTTACGGCAGAGAGCGTATAGAAAGGTGTCTCCAACTTATTGGCAATGATTTGTGCCAGCGTGGTCTTCCCCACTCCAGGCGGGCCCCAAAGGATAAACGACGAGATGCGTCCTGCGTCAATCATCTTGCGCAGTACGGCTCCCTCACCTACTAAATGTTGTTGCCCAATATAGTCCTCGAGTGAGCGTGGACGGAGTCTTTCAGCTAATGGTTCTGCCATAATTGGGTACAAAATTACAAAGAATAAAATAAAAAATCAAAAGAAGACAATAATTTTTTCACTTTTCACTTTTCACTTTTCACTTTTTTTCGTACATTTGCAGAAAAATAATAAAAACACGAAAAATAATCAATATGAAAGAATCAACACCCAACAAAGCAATGAGTTTGAAAACACTGACAAAGAGTACTGTATGGGACGTACAGGAAAATGACATTTTCCGTATGCTCGATGCAGCCGATAAGGAGTCAGAGGTTAAGGACAATCTGCGCCACGTCGCTGACATCATCCGTAGTGCCTTTATGATTGAGGAGATCAAGGATGACAACAAACAATTGCAAGAGAAATACACACAACAGGGTTATAAGGTTGGTACCATTAAGCTGGGCGATGATGCCAAGGTGGTCTGGGCCATCAAGAAGCGCCCCATCACCCGCGTGACAGACCTGACCTACGAGAATATCCGTCATATCTCTGCAGCCAAACTGCTTGAAGTGATTGATCGCAACTTCGGTGGTGGCTGGGATTCGCTGTCTCAGTCTATTCAGGACATCATCGAGAGTGGTTTCGATATCTCCACCACTACCCTGCCCAAAGATCGCCTGCACAAGAAAGGCGGTATGTATGAGAAGAAGGTGGCTGATGGCTACGAGGTGCTCGAGGTTGCCAAGGGTACATGGGTAGAAGCTATTTTTGCCAAGCTCAAGCCTGAAACCATCAAGCCACGCATGAAGTTCGACGAGTCTCGTATGGACGACGAGGATGAGGACGACGATGCAGACGTTGAGATTGTCGATGACTACAACAAGCCCGATGAGGATGATGTAGAGCTGGATGAGCCCAACGACGACGATATCACGGAGGATAACTATCGCACAACCTTCGATTTGGGTGGTGGCAACGATGATGAGGATGCTGAAAGTCTCTCCGATTTCATCGCTGACGAATAAGGCTGATTGCAACGCCACACTCTGACCTAGTCAGAGAAACTTGAAACCTGAAACTTGAAACTTTTAACTAACATACTATGAACATTCCTATGGTATTCTGGCTCGTACCCATAGCATCTATCGTTGCTCTGGGTATGGCCTTTTTCTTTTTCCGTCAGATGATGGGAGAAGACGAGGGAACTCCTCGAATGCGTGAGATTGCACTCTACGTGCGTAAAGGTGCTATGGCCTATCTGTGGCAACAGTACAAGGTCGTTGGCATTGTGTTTGTGGTGCTCTGTGCCCTGTTTGCCTTCATGGCCTACGGTCTGAATGTGCAGAACCCGTGGGTGCCGTTTGCCTTCCTGACAGGCGGTTTCTTCTCGGGTCTGGCTGGTTTCTTCGGCATGAAGACAGCTACCTATGCCTCTGCCCGCACGGCTAATGCTGCTCGTCAGAGCCTGAACAGTGGCTTGAAGGTCGCTTTCCGTTCGGGTGCCGTGATGGGTCTCACTGTTGTAGGACTTGGCTTGCTCGACATCGCTATCTGGTTCGTGGTGCTGAACCACTTCGATCCCGATGGACTCATTTCGATTACGACCACCATGCTGACCTTCGGTATGGGTGCCTCTACGCAGGCTCTGTTCGCACGTGTTGGCGGTGGTATCTATACTAAGGCAGCCGACGTGGGTGCCG
>JAEEGL012078877.1_pt1 | contig 14206 bp, 11 predicted proteins | sample 9134231 | NCBI WGS metagenome assembly JAEEGL01 (sample SAMN16246548, study PRJNA631951) | gut metagenome | biome: gut microbiome; feature: rumen; material: fiber-attached | host: Bos | place: Iran: Karaj | collected 2018-10 | reverse complement strand
CCTTGACATTCTTGGCGTTGGTCGCACTCTCATACAGCAGACATTCGACCGTTTTACAAAGATTATACCCGACGAAAACATATATGTCGTAACCAACGAGGAATACATCAACATAGTGCGCGAACAGTTGCCGAAAGTTCCCGTAGAGAACATTCTCGGTGAACCGATGCGTCGCAACACTGCTCCTTGCATTATGTACGCCAACTGCAAAATCGGACTGAAAAATCCAGATGCAAAAATCGTTGTTACACCTGCCGACCACCTTATTCTCAACGAGGACCTTTTCCTCGACAACATCACCGAGGGACTTGAGTTCGTCACCGAAAGCAACGCTTTGCTTACGCTTGGCATCACGCCAAACCGTCCTGCAACGGGTTATGGTTACATTCAGATGTCTGAAAATGCCGAAAACCAGAAGTTTATCCCAGTGAAGACCTTCACAGAAAAACCACAGCTCGAACTTGCAAAATTCTTCCTCGAAAGTGGCGACTTCCTTTGGAACTCTGGTATTTTCCTCTGGAAACAGACCTCAATCCGCGATGCCATTAAGGACCACCTCAAGGAATTGTACTCACTGTTCTCGGAAGGCATAAAGAATTTCAACACACCGCGTGAAAAAGAAACCATAACCGAAATTTATTCTGGCGCAAAGAGCATTTCAATCGACTTCGGCGTAATGGAAAAGGAACCAAACGTTTACGTTATGCAGACAAATTTCGGTTGGTCTGACCTTGGAACGTGGAATTCGCTCTATACCATTGCCGAACGCGACGAAAACGGCAACTCCGACCTTTACAAGAACACCTTGTTCGCCAACTCGAACGGCAACTACGTGAACGTACAGGGCGACAAGAAGGTTGCCATCATTCGCGACCTCAACGACTTCATCGTCGTCGATACCGACAAGGCATTGCTCATCTGCAGGCGCGAAAACGAGCAGACACTCACAGAGATGCTCAACGATGCCAAGGTAAAGTTTGGAGATGGAATAAAATAAGTTGGCATAACGCAATGAAAATAATCATTGTAGGTAGCGCACATCCTTACCGTGGAGGTTTGGCAAGTTTCAGCGAAAGACTGGCATCAGAATTTGTTGCCGAAGGGCACGATGTTGAAATTGTAACATTCACGCTGCAATATCCGTCGTTCCTCTTCCCTGGCAAGACGCAGTTTACCGATTCGCCAAAGCCACAGCTCGACATTGTTCGCAGGATAAATTCCATAAATCCGTTCAACTGGATGAAAGTTGGACGCGAAATCCGCGACAAAAATGCCGACATGGTGATTTTCTGTTACTGGATGTCGTTTATGGCTCCAAGTTTCGGCAAAATCGCTCGCATTGTCCGACGAAACGGCAAGACGAAATGTATTGCACTGGTTCATAATATGATACCTCATGAGCAGAACATCTTGGACAAGATTTTGCCTCCATATTTTGTAAAGTCGATGGACGGATTCATAGCCTTATCCAAGTCGGTAGTCGACGACATCGGCAAGTTCGACAAGAAAGACAAACCGCGGACATTTTCGCCGCATCCTATCTACGACCACTACGGCATTCGTCTCGACCGCAACGAAGCCCTGCAACAGCTTGGACTTGACCAGAATTGCAGATATGTTCTGTTTTTCGGACTTGTCCGTGCCTACAAAGGATTGGACTTGCTCATTGATGCTTTTGCCGATGAAAAATTGCGCGATTCAAACATTAAGCTTATTGTCGCAGGAGAGTTCTATCAGGACGAAAGCATTTACCGCAAGCAGATTTCCGACTTAGGAATCGAAGACAAAATCATAATACACAACGAGTTCATTCCCGATGACAAGGTAAACCTATATTTTTCGGCAGCCGACATAATTGCGCAGACCTACAAGTCGGCAACGCAGAGCGGAGTTACGCAGATTGCCTTCCATTTCGAGAAGCCGATGCTCGTAACCAATGTCGGCGGACTTGGCGAAATAGTCATCAACGGTAAAAGCGGATATGTTGTTGAACCAAAAGCAAATGAGATAGCCGATGCCTTATCCGATTTCTTTGAAAAATCACGCAGTGCAGAATTCATACAAGCCGTCCGCACCGAAAAGAGCAAATATGCGTGGAACATTATGACGGGGAGAATCTTAGAATTGTACGGACAGACTATAAAATAATTCGGACAGCTTTTATACTGTCCGAATTAGCGTTTATGGCGTATAAATCAGTGAACTTAGAATAGGTTGGCGATGAGGTAGGTGACGTATGCCAGCACCCACGCGACCGCCGTGTTGTAGAAGACCGAGAAGAAGGCCCATTTTATCTTTCTGGTTTCGCTTGCGACCGCGCCAATTGTGGCTATGCAGGGGAAGAACAGCAACATGAATACCATCAGCGCCAATGCAGAGGCGGTTGTAAGGTCTCCAGATTTTTGGATAGCTTCGCCAAGGTCGTCCTCTTCGCTGGCGTACAGCACGCCGAGCGTACTTACAACTATTTCCTTTGCTGGAATACTCGACAGCACAGCCACGCTTATCTTCCAGTCGAAGCCCATTGGCGACATCACTGGCGCAACGAACTTGCCTATCATACCGAGACAGGAGTTTTCGTATTGTATTTCGTTGGCTTGGGCTTTTGTAATTTCTTCGGTTTGAGCAAGTTCTGTTTCAGAAATGTCTGTGTGTGGATAATAGCTTAATACCCAAATTATTACCGAAGCCAAAAGAATTACTGTTCCAATTTTCTTTATGTACTGGTAGCATTTTTCCCAGATATGTTTCAGCGTTGCACGCAAGGTAGGCCAGCGGTAGGGCGGAAGTTCCATTACAAATGGAGTTTCGTCCTGTTTGAAGGCCGTCAGTCGCAGAAGTTTTGCCGTAAGTACCGCTACGATTATTCCGAGCAGATATAGGCAAATCATTACAGTAGCGGCGTATTTCGGGAAGAAAGCCCCAGCCAGAAGCAAATATATCGGCAGACGTGCGCTGCACGACATAAACGGTACTACAAGTATGGTTATCAGACGGCTGCTCTTGCTTTCGATTGAGCGTGTTGCCATTATTGCCGGCACATTGCAGCCAAAGCCCATAATCATTGGAATGAACGACTTGCCGTGAAGTCCCATTCCGTGCATCATCTTGTCCATCAGGAAGGCGGCTCGCGACATATAGCCCGAGTCTTCCATCAGCGAGATGAACATATAGAGCAGTATGATGTTTGGTAAAAATTCGGCAACTGCGCCCACACCGCCGATGATTCCATCGACAACCAATGAACGCCAAGCACCTTCGGGAATAATTCCGTTGAACAGGTTCCCAAGAGCATCGAATCCTGCGGCAATCCAATCCTGCGGATATGCACCAAGCCAGAATGTTACGCTGAACATCAGCCACATAAGCAGTATGAACAACGGGAAACCAAGCCATTTGTTTACAATCAGCTTGTCGAGCTTGCGGGTGCGCTTGTTGGCTTCCTTTTTGCCTTCGGTATATGTTTCGTGCAGTGCGCCCGAGATGAAACCATACTTTGCATCGCTGATGGCAGTTTCGGCATCAATCTCTAGTTGCTTGATGATTTTCTCCGACGAAATTTCTGCCTGCTTCTTCAGTTTTTCGTACGACTTGCTGTCTTTCAGTAGATTGTGGACTTCTTTGTCGTTCTCAATCATCTTTATTGCCCAGTAGCGGGCTGGAAACTGCTGCGGATAGTCTTCTGTTTCGTGAAGAATGTCTGCGAGCTGTGAAATTTCGGGTTCGAGAACAGTACCATAATTAATATGTACATGGCGAGCCGACTTGTTGGCTCCCTCGAACATTTCAATGATTGTGTCGAGCAGTTTGTCGAGACCTTTGCCTGTCTTTGCTACGGTTGGCACCATCGGGATACCAATCATCGAGCCGAGGTTTTCGTAGTCGAGTTTCGCTCCTGTGGCATCGAGTTCGTCGTACATGTTGAGAGCAACAACTACGCGCTGACTAAGGTCGATTAGTTCGGTCGTGAGGTAAAGGTTTCGTTCGAGGTTCGAGGCAACTACGACATTTACAATCACATCGGGCATAGCTTCGAGCAGGTTGCGGCGTACGAATACTTCTTCGGGCGAGTATGCCGACAGCGAGTAGGTTCCTGGCAGGTCGGTAATGTTGAAGTGGTAGCCCTTGTAGTTGAAGTGTCCGGTCTTTACATCGACGGTTACGCCGCTGTAGTTGCCTACGTGTTCATGTCCGCCCGACAGTGCGTTGAACAGCGATGTCTTTCCGCTGTTTGGGTTGCCTACGAAGGCTATGTTTATGATGTTTCGCTGAGTGGTCTTGGTGCGTTTGTAGTTGCACGACAGACCGCAGGAGTCGCAGTCGGTGCAAGCGAAGAAATTGGGGGCTTTTGCATCCTCGGCGGAGAGCATTGCGTTTGCTTCTTCTTCGGGAAGTACCTCGATTAGTTGGGCTTCGCTGCGGCGCAAAAGCACGTCGTAGCCCATTATGGTGTATTTTATCGGGTCGTTGAGAGGTGCATCTATTACAGAAGTCACCTTGCGACCACGCACAAATCCCATCTCCATTATCCTTTTCCTGAATCCGCCGTGTCCCGAAACCTTGACGATTACGGCCGATTCTCCATTGTGCAGTTCCGATAGTTTCATTACATTTCCATTTTACGCTGCAAAAGTATTGTGGAAAAATAATGTGTGCAATCGCTATTTGTTGGGATTTTTTTGAATGGATAATTGATAATTAATAATGGATAATTTGTAGTGGCGCAATGCATTGCGCCACTTACAGCGAAATCTTCAGTCCGAAATATATGCTTCTCGGTAGGCTTGGTCCGTATATGTAGCCGGCGTCGCGGAGTTCGCCCTGGTCGAAGTCGCGCTGGTAGCTGTTGAAAATGTTTTTCATGCCGAGGCTTGTTTCAAGGTTCATCTCGTCCTTTATCTTAAAGGTGTACGAGAGTTTCAGGTTCATGTCGAAGAACGGCTTGCTGATGGTTTCGGCGTCCTCGCTGATATATCCTGCAAAATGCTGGATAAGCATCTTGCCGGTGTATGTACCCGATAGTGCTATGTCGAAGTTTCTCAGCGGACTGTAGTATGTTGTAATGAAGCCATAGGTGTCGGGTGTACGGAACATACGTCTTTGTGCCACAACGGTTTCGCTCCATTGTTCAGGTTGTTTGTAGCGGCTTTGCTGGTAGGTGAATCCAGCTTGTATTTCAACTTTTTTAGTCGGAATGTATTTCAATTCAAAATTTGCACCCGCAACTGTTGCTCCGCTTCCGTTTGTTCTGGTTAACAATAGGTTACCACTTGCGTCGTGACCATTTTCCTCGAGTATAAACACATCGTTGAGAACTGTGTAGAAACCTTCAACAAGGAAATCGATTGCCGAGCGTGACCATTTTGTGTTGAAGTCGATGGATGCGTTTGCCGAGTGCGACTTTTCTGGTCTTAATGCAGGATCGATGCTTATGAGCGAAACTTCGCCGCCGACAGCTGCAATGTGCAGGTCTTCGTTGAATGCCTGCGGTGCACGGAAGCCCATTGCATAGCCTGCACGCATCGACATCCACTTAAGTGGCGAGTACCTTATGTTGCAGCGCGGACTGATTATCGGATTTTTTATCATGTTGTGCTTGTCGATTCGTCCACCGATGAGAAATGATAGCTTTTCCTTTTTCCATTCGTTCTGAATGAATGCACTGTAAATGTTTATTTTTTGTTCGATAATCCTGTTATAACCAAGCGATTCGTCGTATAGCGAGTTGTAGTTGTATTCGATGCCGGTTGTGAGTGTGGCTGGCATAAAGAGGAACTTGTCCATGTAGAATACGTACTGGAATCCGCTTACCGATGCAAAATCTTTTGTATTGCCGTAAGCATTAGGATCTTGGCCTGTGCCGTAGTAACTGCTACGCTTGATATTCTGCAGCGATGAGTAAATCTGAAACCAATGCTTGCTGTTTTTCGAGAAGATGTCGTACTTCGCGCTGGCACAATGTATGTTGTGGTCGGTTTGCTCTGTAATGTCGGCTTCGTGGGCGGGTAGATTCAGGTTGTTTCCGCCGCGACGGAATTCGTCCAAGGTGTGGTATTCTACCGTCAGTTTGGTGTAGTCGGTTGTTTTCAAGTATCCGCGGAAACCGATGTTCTTGGAGTTTATCTTGCCGATTTCGGTAAAACCGTCACCATCGTAGTCGAATGGGCTGCGCTGTCGTGCTGCAGCGAAGATTGTGATTCCAGCCTTGTTGTCGTTAGAAACCACAGATGCGTTGAAGGTGGTGTTTACATCGGCTTTTTTCATTCCTACAAGCGTGGTGGTGTTGCCGAGCGAAAGACTGTTGAACTGTGGTTCGCGTGTAAGTATGTTTATTGTTCCGGCAACAGCGTTCGAACCGAAAATTGCTGAACCGCCACCGCGAATAACTTCTACTTTTTCAATCATGTTCACTGGAATTTGCTCTAAACCGTAAACCTGTGACAATGCGCTGCTTACGGCTCTACCATCGATGAGAATCTGCGAATACGAGCCTTCGAGTCCGTTTATTCTTACCTGCTGGAATCCGCAGTTCTGGCAGTTTGTTTCCAATCTTAGTCCAGGCTGGAAGTTAAGCCCTTCGGCAAGACATACCGAATTGGTGTTTTCGAAAGTCTTCGGCGATATGACTCCAACGACCACAGGTGCTTCCATTCTGCTTGTCTGGTTCTTGTTCGCCGAAACTACGACATCGTTGAGCATTATCGCATCTTCCTCTATTTCGAAGTTCAGCTCAATCATTTTGCCTTTTTCCACATCAATTGTTTTTTCCTCTGGCATGTAGCCGATGCTTTGTGCAACGATTGTAAGTTTTCCTGTTGGAAGGTTGTTGAGGTGGAAATGTCCGGTAGCATCGGTGGCGGTGCCTATCGATGTGCCTTTAACCATTATGTTGATGTACGGCAGATGTTCGCCAGTTTGTTTGTCAACTACATGTCCGAAAATGTTTGCATCGGTTTTCTTGTCGGTCTGTGCCATTAGGCATATACCTATAGTTAGCGATAACGCTAACAAAATATATCTTTTCATTTTGTTTTTTTTGTTAAATTTCCTATCGTTTTGCCATTAAATGCATTGATTATCATTTGCTACGAGAACAAAGTGGCGATAGGAGGGTCGCGAGGACGAGAAAACAGCACCTTTTCGTTTTGAGCATGACCAGGAATGTATTCCTTTTGTACGAAAGGTGTTGGTGTTAGAAATATTTGGGAAAATTCTTGAGTCTCGCTTCCGATAACTGGGCAATTTGCCAGAAATGCGATGAGGTTTATTTCATCGTCGTTGTGCTGGTGTTTTTCTGGAGAGAATGGATTGTACGGGTGCGAATGCACTATTATTATTCCCCTAACGGTGTGACTGTGAGGGAATATTGTGTTGCTTAGGAACATTCCTACGAACAATGTCAGAAACACTGCGCATAATATTTTCCGTAGTTTCTCCATGCCTTTAAATTGCGGTGCAAATATCGTGTTTCTGCAGTCAATGTGCAATACCAATATGTTAGGAAAAATATAAATTTCTGACTGCACCTTGCTTGTATTCTCCTCCCTTTAGCCTAAAAAAGATTTTTGTGTGGCACTTAATGATCTTTGAAATGTAAGTATAGATGATTGTAAATCAATGAAATAAGTAAAATAATAAAAATATTCAAAAAATGTTTTGTCGGTTTGTAATAAAGCATTACCTTTGCACTCGCAAAAATCAGCGAAGCGGTCCGTAGCTCAGCTGGTAGAGCACCTGACTCTTAATCAGGGTGTCGAGGGTTCGAGCCCCTCCGGACCGACAAAATCCCGCAACAGCGGGATTTTTTGTTATATGTCTCTCTGTGTTTAAAATCTGATTATCTTTGTGCAAAAATTGAAATAGTTATGGCTACGTTTCTTTTCGATAATATTATTTTTGGACCTGTAAAGTCCAGAAGGCTAGGCAATTCGTTGGGTGTAAACCTGTTGCCTGTAAATGCAAAGTTCTGTACGTTCAACTGCGTATATTGCGAATGCGGTTGGAATAGCAAAGGTGTAAAGATTGAACTTCCACGACTTGCCGACATAGTTCCTGCGATGGAAAAGTATTTCTCCGAAAATACTCAGCCGCTTGATGTTATCACTTTTGCAGGAAACGGCGAACCGACAATTAATCCCGATTTCCCCGAAATTGTAGCCGAAACAGTTCGCTTGCGCAACAAATATATGCCCAATGTGAAGATTTCGGTACTTACAAATGCCTCGAATCTTGGAAACGAAAAAGTTGTTGCAGCACTAAAAATGATTGACGAGCCAATACTTAAGGTCGATACTTTTATCCAGCACGATTTTGAATTGATTAACCAGCCAGCTGCTGGATTGTCAATTGCTAAGATTGTGGACAATATTGCAAGCAATTTCGAGCATCCTATAATCCAGACAATGTTTATGCGTGGAAATATCAATGGAACTTTCTTCGACAACACTACAGACGATTCGCTCCGTGTATATTTCGATACGTTGAAACGCCTTAATCCTTCGCAGGTTATGGTGTATTCCATTGCCCGCGAAACTCCGCTTTCGGGATTGCAGAATGTTTCAGCCGACGAACTTGAGAAAATTGGCGCAAAGATTCGCTCTTTGGGTTTCAACGTGCTTGTAACTCCGTAATTTGAAAGCAGGAAGCAAAATATTGGTAGCCCCTCTAGATTGGGGATTAGGACATGCTTCTCGCTGCGCGCCAATAGTGAAATTCCTTGTAGAACAAGGCTTTTGCGTAATAATTGGCGGCAGTGGCGATTCGTTGGACTATCTGCGCGAACGTTTTCCAGAGCTCGAGTACGTAGTGTTGCCATCGGCAAAGATGAATTATGGTAGGCGAGGGATGGTTTCTATTCCTTTTTTGTTCTCTATGTTACGTTTCGCACGGAACATTCGTAAAGAACATAAAGCATTGGAAAAGATAATTGCCAGATATTCAATTGATTATGTGCTTTCTGACAACAGACTGGGGTTGTATTCCGACTCTGTGCCTGCGTTTTATATGACTCACCAGCTCAATTTCGATAATGGTTTTCTGAATCGCTTGCCAGCGCGAATGATGAAACGTATACATTTGCGTTATATAAATAAATATAGGTATTGTTTTGTGCCCGATGCCGAAGGAGAGTTGTCGCTGTCGGGAATCTTGTCTGATTCAGAAATTGAAACCAGGCATTTGGGCCCGCTTTCGCGTTTTTATGGTAAAGTACCACTGAAAATTGACAGCGATTTCGATCTGTTGTTGTTGTCGGGCATTGAGCCACAGCGTACTATATTAGAAAAACTTTTCATTGAAAAATATTCGTCTGTGCCTGATTTGCACTTGCATATAATAAGAGGTGTGCCTGCCAAAGCTGAACTTTCTTTGCCATCAAACATTTCTTATGAAAACAATCCTTCCGATGATAGGATAGCGTCGCTAATAGTGTCTGCACGGCGAATTTTCTGTCGAAGCGGATATAGCACATTATGCGATTTGGCCGCATTGCAACGGCGGGCTGTGCTTGTGCCTACGCCACGTCAACCTGAACAGGAATACCTTGCAACAAGGTTCGTGGAGAAGTTTGGCTTCGTTGTATTTGACCAAAACGAATTGCCGAAAGTGAATTTTTCTGCTATATCATACGATTCTGTGTGGAAATACGATTACCTTTGTACCATTAATGAATTATTGAAATGAAAGTTTGTGGTTTTACATTCATTCGCAATGCGATAAAGTACGATTATCCTGTAGTTGAGGCAATTACTTCAATTCTTCCATTGTGTGACAAGTTTGTTGTCGCAGTTGGAAATTCGGATGATGGTACTCGTGAATTGATAGAGAAGATTTGTCCCGAAAAGATAGAAATCATTGATACCGTGTGGGATGACTCTCTTCGCGAAGGGGGAAAAGTCCTTGCCGTAGAGACCAACAAAGCTTTTCGTGCAATTGACGATAGCTACGACTGGTGCTTCTATATACAGGGCGACGAGGTTGTACACGAGAAGTATCTGCCGGCAATAAAGACGGCTATGGAACAGAATTTAAACGACTCAAGGGTTGATGGACTGTTGTTCAAGTACAAGCATTTTTATGGTTCATACGATTATGTGGGGACTTCGTTCCATTGGTACAGGAACGAAATCCGAATTGTGCGCAACAACAAGAAGATTTATTCGTACCGCGATGCCCAGGGCTTCCGCAAGGACGATGACAAGAAGCTGAATGTAAAGCCGATTGAGGCGTACGTTTACCACTACGGCTGGGTTAAGGATCCGTTTGCCATGCAGCGCAAGCAGGAGGACTTTAACAAGTTGTGGCACGATGAGAAGTGGATAGAGGAGAACGTGCAGAAGGCCGACCAGTTCGACTATTCAAACATTGATTCCCTTAGCAAGTTTGACGGAACTCATCCTCAAGTGATGCTTGACAGAATTGCTCGTTTAAATTGGAAGTTCGATTACGACTTGTCGTGCAACCGAACAGCTTTCAAGGATAAGATGAAAGCATTCTTCGAGAAGTTGGGGCTTCATATTGGGCAGTACCGCAACTATGTTATTGTGAAGTAGCAGTGGAGGAAAATAAAAAAGGCTCGGAAATCCGAGCCTTTTTTTGTGTCATATGTTTGGCTTACTGCCTTTGTTTCAATGTTATATCTTCCTTGCCATTTTCTTGATAAGATTCGCTTGTTGTATTCTGAGCGCTAAGGTGGAATCTATTAATATCCTGATGTAGTTTTACTTCCTTGTTTCTCAGTTCAACAATGTTGTATACTACGCTGTATTCGCCTTTTGCGTATCTGTCGCTGGCAACGTTGGTGCTTATTGTGCGAGGTATGCTTGCGCCACCTTCATCGTCGCTCGAAATTATTTCCGATACCTTTGTGGTTGTTTTTTCTTCTTCGATGATGAATGCTATTCTTTCCTTGTTCTTGTATTCGTTGTCGATACCAGTAAGGAATTCCCAATCGCCAGACATTTCTTCGGTGACCTCGGTCCTATGGATTACTGCTTCGTCATCATCTTCACCAGACTGGTCTTCGTCAAACTCGTATTTATAAACCATTCTTGCTTTTCCATTCTTGTCGAAGAAGAAAGTGTATGTGCCTTCTTCCTGTCCTGGATCCACAACTATTTTACCTGACAAAGTTCTTGTACTGTCGGAACTTTGAATTGTTATCACTTGTTTCCACGAACCGCTTTCTACAGTAGTTATAGTTTTTGTGCTTATGTTGTTTTCTTTTCTAACTATCTCAGAATTGAGATTCGATACGGTCCATGTTCCACAAAGTCTAGCCTTTCTGCTACGGAATGATAAGAATGGATCTTCATCACCTTTTTTGCATCCTGAAAATACTATCGGAAGCGCCAATAATATGATGGCAACCATGTAGCCCAAAAATCTTTTTGCATTCATACTTTACAATTCTAAATAAGACTTCTAATGATACAGACGGCAAAGTAAACACAAATATTTTTATCAACAAAATTTTTTTGTTCTTTTTTTAGAAAAAAAATCATGGTTTTATTTGTACGATAATGCCCACAATTCTGAAAAATAACATTACCTTTGTGCCTCACAAAATTTGTAGCTATGGTTATTGATACTAAGGAGATTTCGTCGCGAATAAAACTCGGTTACATGCTGGTGGTACTGGTTCTTGTGATTGTTGTTGTGCTTGATCTTATTTATACATGGGTGCCAAATCATATACTCGATTATGTTTGTATAGGATTGTTTGTGCTCCTTGTAGCTTATTTATCCGCCAAAAAGTTCAACTACATATATTATAATTCTGATGGATTCAAGATAATATTGAAATACACGTCGTTAAGTTTGTTTTCTGCAGGTAATTTCAAATTGGAGATTCCTAAGAAGGATTTTGTAGGTATTGAGGTGAAAAAGTCGTGCTTAGGTATGCGCACAATGGCGGTTATATATGTGCGTACGCCAAACGGAACAGGCAAGTTCAAGCCGATAAGCGTTTCTGTTATGTCGCAAAATGAACTGCAGGAAATGATGTCGGATCTGGATTCTATTAAAAGATAAGTATGCTCGACGACGACAGACTCTACGACGTCGCCGTAACGTTCGTTCATGGAATAGGCGACATTAACGCCAAGAAATTGATTTCCTATTTTGGTTCAGCCAAAAATATGTTCCATTCGTCGTACAAACAGCTTAAATCGGTGCAAGGAATTGGCGAAGTGGTTGCGACGCGCCTGTATTCCAATTTCGAGTCGGCACTAGTTGCTGCCGAAGAAGAACTTAAGTATGTGTACGCTAATGATATAGGTTTTGTAACTTTTGCCGATGATGCCTATCCCGCACGTTTGCGCGAATGCGCCGACTCTCCTGCTATATTATATTATAAAGGTATACCCGATTTTTCGGCTAGGCATATAGTAAGCATTGTTGGAACAAGAAATGCGACAAAATATGGTGTAGAGTTCTGCAACGAGTTTGTTGCAGAGCTTGCCAGCAGGTATCCCGATGCCGTAGTCGTAAGCGGACTTGCTTATGGCATAGATGTTACGGCTCACAAGGCCGCGCTAAAGAATAATTTGAAAACATGGGCTGTGCTCGGACATAGCCTCGAAACAATATACCCGTCGTTGCACAAGAAGGTCGCCGACAAAATGCTTGAGAATAATGGCGCCTTGATTTCCGATTTTCCGCATGGTACAAAAATCGACCCGTCCAACTTCGTTAGGCGCAACCGAATCGTAGCAGGACTATGCGACGCCTTGCTCGTGGTGGAGTCGGGGGAGAAGGGCGGCTCTATCATAACAGCCAATATTGCAAACAACTACAACAAGGACGTATTTGCCCTTCCCGGAAACATTAATTCGACGTATAGTCGTGGCTGCAATAAGCTAATCAAGACAAACCGAGCCAATCTTTGCGAATCGTTCGACGATTTCGAGTATATAATGAACTGGACATCACGTTCGCAAAGTAAAATGCCGACGCTCGACTTCCAGTTCGAGTTGACGGCTGACGAGAAAAAAGTAACCGATGTGCTGGCAAAGTACGAATTCTTAGATATCGACAATTTGCGTCGTCAGACCGAAACGACACCTAACGAGCTGAGCCTTATTTTGCTGCAGCTCGAAATGAAAGGGGCGATAGTGTCATTGCCAGGAAAAATTTTCTCATTAAAGCGTTAGTTTGCATGTTGATAGACACCCATTCTCATATTTATTCCGAAGAGTTCGACGGCGATAGGACAGACGTTGTCGAAAGGGCAAAGAATGTTGGTGTAGAAAAAATAATTATTCCGAATATTGATTCTTCATCTTTGGAACGTCTTGCTTCGTTGGCTAAATCCGATACAAACTATTTCTATGTCGCCAATGGGCTGCATCCTACATCGGTAAATGCCGATTTCAAAAAGGAACTGGATGTTATTTTTTCTGATTCGACTTTTGCATCATTGTCCAATTTGGTGGCGATAGGAGAAATCGGCATGGATTTGTATTGGGACGATACTTATATCAATGAGCAGAAGCAAGTGTTTGATTTTCAACTCGATTATGCGTTAAATAACAAATTGCCGGTTATTATTCATTGCCGGAACGCTTTTTCGAATATAATAGATGTAGTGTCGGCTTATAAGGGAAGAGGGCTTACTGGTGTGTTCCATTGCTTTTCGGAGGATTATGATTCGGCTCGAAAGGTGATAGACCTAGGTTATTATATAGGTGTAGGAGGTGTGCTAACCTACAAGAAATCGACCTTGCCCGAGGTGGTGACAAAAATTCCCCTGTCGAGCATTCTGTTTGAGACAGATTCTCCATATCTTGCGCCAGTTCCGCATCGCGGAAAGCGTAACGAGTCGTCTTTTGTAGCCTGTGTGGCCGAAAAATTGTCGTCGCTTTTGGCTGTTGACTACGATAAAGTTTGTGAAATTACATCGGAGAATGCAAAAAAACTTTTTGGAATAGCTTAGCAGTATATGTTTGTTTGTCAAATTGTTGCATGGTAATTTTGGCCTGTTTCCCCCAATATTTGCATTGTGGCGCGAAAAAAAATCATTAAAAATTTTTATTTCACTCAAATAATTCTTTACTTTGCAAGTCCAATTTAGGCGCACTGGAGAGATGGCCGAGCGGTTGAAGGCGCACGCCTGGAAAGTGTGTATGCGGCGTGAAGCCGTATCGTGGGTTCGAATCCCACTCTCTCCGCCAAGTATGGCTTGTTTAGGATTGGATTTGAATGGTTG
>JAEEGL011048361.1_pt1 | contig 14206 bp, 10 predicted proteins | sample 9134231 | NCBI WGS metagenome assembly JAEEGL01 (sample SAMN16246548, study PRJNA631951) | gut metagenome | biome: gut microbiome; feature: rumen; material: fiber-attached | host: Bos | place: Iran: Karaj | collected 2018-10 | reverse complement strand
CGGTTATCAGATTAAGGATGATATTAAGAAAACAATCCGTTTCGACTATCATAATCTTAAAAACGATTCTGGGGCCCGAAACCTTGATGTAGTATTCTGCCGTAACGTACTTATCTACTTTGATGAGCCGGCTCAGCTTGCCGTAATTAATCATTTCTATGATTCAATGGGACCAAAGTCTTTCCTTTATATTGGTCACTCAGAATCATTGTTTGGAATGAAGACTAATTTTGAATTTATCAAAACCGAATGGGCATGCTTCTACGGTAAAGGCGTAAAATAATCAGCTTTAAATCGGAGTTTAAAAATGGATGATATTTCAGTAATGATATGCGATGATTCTGCATTGATGCGGAATCTCATCGGTAGAATTGTTGATGAAACTACAGGTCTTACTGTCTGCGGAAAGGCAGAAAACGGTCAGGACCTTATTGATAAATTAAAAACTGTAAAACCGGATGTAATCCTTCTTGATATTGAAATGCCTGTTATGACAGGTCTTCAGTTCCTTAGAAAACGCAAGGAGCTTCATCTTGATGTTCCGGTAATTATTCTTTCAAGTGTTGCTACAGAAGGTGCTGCAGTTACTATTGAATGTCTTGAACTTGGGGCTTCTGACTTCATCACTAAGCCGGGTTCTTCTGTTACCCTCAAAATCGGTGATGTAACAAATGAAATCATAGAATATGTTGCTTCTTATGGTGGTGCATATGCTATTATGCACGGTAAGAAGATTCCTGATCCGGAATTCTTTACCCATCAGATTAAGCTTAAGGAAGCTGAACGTTTTGTAATCAAAAAGAAGGGTGAGGAAACTGCAAAAGCCGTTTCTATTACCAAGTCTGATGTCGTTCCTGCTACCTGGTTCCAGCCAAAGGTAAAAGAGCCGGTTGTTATTAAGCCGGAGCGAGAAGGTGGAAAAATCGAAATCATTGCAATTGGTATTTCTACCGGTGGACCAAATGCCCTTCGTGATGTTTTCAGAGATATTGATCCAGATATTAAACAGCCTATACTTGTTGTTCAGCATATGCCTGCAGGTTTTACACAGGAATTTGCAAACAGCTTGAATAATATCTGTCCGCTTGAAGTAACAGAAGCAAAAGATGGTGAGCCTATTCTTGGTGGCCATATCTATATTGCACCAGGAAGTTACCATATGTTTGTAGAACACAGACCTCTTGGTAATTTCATTAAGCTTTCACAGGACGAGCCTAGAAACGGTCACAGACCTTCCTGCGATGTTCTTTTTGAATCTGTTGCCAATAATTACAAAAACCATGCACTTGGCGTAATTATGACTGGTATGGGCCGTGATGGAGCCGCTCAGATTACAGAAATGCGCAAAAAAGGTGCCTGGACTCTGGGGCAGAACAAGGAATCAAGTATTGTATATGGAATGCCTAAGGTTGCCTTTGAGATGGGCGGTGTACAAAAGCAGGTTCCTCTTGCTGATATGGCAAAGGAAATCAGTACATTGGCAAAAGAGCATCAATTTGCTTAATCTTTCTTAGCACTGAAAATCCCGATCTTCATGATCGGGTTTATTTTTCTGGTTTTGATAAAAACAAAGATAACGGCAATTATAAAGAGCACGGTTGCACAAAGGAAGCGAAACCACTGAGGTACCGCTTCTTTTTTTGTTATGAGAGTCCAGAGTGGGGCAGAAAGAAAACAGCCTGCGAAGGCAAGGGCTATAGGCACAAAAAGGTAAAGTGTATCTATGAGACGGCGGAGGTTTGTGCGGTGAATGTTCTTTTCTACGATTGTGATGCTGTTTTCAGGAGCTTCCTGTGAATCCTTGTTTTCCATGGCTTTTACAACTCCTTAATGCGGGCATCGCAGGCAGCTTCGCCTTTTTTATTGCCAAGAACTGAGTAGGTGTCGCGAAGGTTGTAGAGGGCATCTGAATAATATGGATTGATTGAAACAGCCTGTTCAAAATAGCTGGAAGCTTCTTCGTAATTTTCTGACTGGAAATCTGAAACGCCCAGAAGGTTCCACATATGGGGATTAAGAGGATTTAAATCGAGTGAATCCATACAGATCTGCTGTACTTTTGAGAGCTTTTTCTGCATAAGACAGATTGTTGCAAAGGTTTCGGCTACATCTTCTTTTTCTGGTGCCATACGGAAGGCTGTTTCCAGGGCGTTTTCTGCTTCGCAAAGGTTTCCTGCATCGCGGTAGGTAACGCCCAGATTATACCAGAGAAGATAGTTTTCCTTATCTATTACGATAGCGCGCTTAAAGCATGCAATAGCTTCGGTATAAGCACCGTCAGAAGCGAGAATTATAGCCTGATTGTTCAGTGTATCTGATCTTTCTATCATCTGAAATTCTCCGGTATCATAGAAGTGAAAAGCTCCTGGATTTCTGCAGAATTAAAGCGGGCACAGCTTTCCTGAATGAGCTTTCGGCCCTGTTCGGCAGCCTTTTCTATACATCCGCTTTCCTTCAGCAGGGCAATACAGTCTTCTACTGCAGGGGAATCTATTCCGTTGGCGGCCGCGGTCTTCATGTATTCAGCAATTTTTGCTTTGTCTTCCGGGCGGAGGGAAGCGTGAATAAGTACAGGCAGGCTTTTTTTGCCCTCTACTATGTCATCTCCTCGTTTTTTGCCTGGATTTCCGCTGGTAAGGTTTATTACGTCATCAATAATCTGGAAGCCTATTCCGATATCTGCAGCAATACTGCCAAACTTTTCTGCTTCTTCGGCAGAAAGGCCTCCCGCTATACAGCCAAGCTTTGCGGCGAGGCTTGCAAGAGTTCCGGTTTTGCTTTTTACCATTGCAAGATATTCTTCCTGTGGAGGGAAAAGGTCGGGATTGCGGTGCCAGAAAATATCCATGGCCTGACCAAGGTGAAGGCGGCGCAGTTCGTTTGTATAGGTTTTATAGAGTTCAAGCTTGAGTGAATCAGGGGCTTTAAGCTGGTTTATGCATACAGGAGCCTCAAAATAAAGCCAGGAACCGGCATTTAGGGCTGTATCAAGACCATAGGTTATGTGAGCTGCCGGTTTTCCGCGGCGGAGGTCTGCGTTATCTTCAATATCATCATGAATAAGGCTTGCTGTATGAACAAACTCAACCAGAGGAGTTATGCTGTAGGTTTCTTCTTCTGAAAGGGCAGGAGAGGCTCCTTTACCGGCTGCCTGCTCCTTTGCCATTTTGTAACAGAGTATAAGGAGAAGGGGGCGCCAGCGTTTTCCACCCAGGCTTACAAGAGCTCGGTTAGGTTCTATAAGTTTATTTATATATTCGCTTGTGGCTCCTGCTGGTAAGCTTCCAAAGGATGCAGGAGTCCAGCCTTCTGCTGCTGAGCTTTGCGGAAGGGCTTTATACAGAGCATTTTCTATATTTTCAAGTATACTTTTAAATTCCTTATTCATATATATTAAAGTATATAGAAGATTCGGGAAAAAGACAAATAAAATGCTTTACCCACATTTTTTCACTTTTAACCCACAAGTTACCCACATTTTAAAAATCCGTGTGGGTCAAAATGACATGTCAATAGGGTTTTTTAAAAAAGTTACGAAATTTTACGAAAATTTCTAAAAGACGTGTAATTCTTTATATTATAAAGAAATAGATAGTCTGTATGATTGCAGGATTGTTTTTTAATTAGAATTTAATTAAAAAAACTTAATTTTTTCAGTGATTTTTTCACAGAAAATGACAAGTTATCCACAGGTTATCCCCAAAAAATGTTTCACGCTGTAAAGGAGAAATGTTTCACACATAAAAAAAGGACTGGTATAAACCAGTCCTTTGTAATTCCTTAATATATAGTGCTTTAGCCCAGAGAGACTTCTCCGTTCTCGTTTATTGCGAGAATAGAGCGGCATCCTGAACATCGGAAACGGCCCGATTTTGTAGCACGAAGCTTTTTGTTGCATACAAGGCATGAAATAACAAGAGGGAATACAGAATTGCTGGAAGCAGTTCCTCCATTGTTAAAATATGCGATGGCTTCATCTGCAGAACTTTTGATATTAAAGAACTGCGAGAATCCAAGCAACTGGAATACTTCGTATACCTTTGGTTGAATTTCAAGAAGAATTACGTCTCCGCCCTTTGGTTTTACAACCTTAAGGAAAACGGTAAAAGAACCAATTCCTGTTGAAGACACATAGTTCAATGATGAACAGTTAAAAATTAAGTTGATAAACCCAGCATCCATTACTTTTTGAATCTGCTTCTGAAAAAAGCTTGAGTTGTATGTGTCGATATATCCACTAAGATAAACGAACATACCATGTGGTACTCCCTCTGCTTTTCTTAAAGAGATTGTAAGACTGTCGTCCTTATCGTTGTCGAATCCTGGAATAATTGCATTATTATCCATAGTTAGTCCTATAACGTATATTATATCTAAGAAATGTCTATTATGTCAAACTTATTATCGGCATATAGGCATTTTTTCTGCAACCTTTTTATATAGTAAAAAAATATTATTTTTATGCCGATAATATAGTATAATCTTATTCAAAAGGAAGAATATGAAAAAAGCATTAAAATTAGCCTTAATTTATCTGATAGTACTTATTCTGGGAACTCTTGCAGGAACTGTACTCTATTCCTTTTATTTAAATCTGCTTGGCTTCATTGCAGGAAGGGATATTACTTTCTTTAAGGATGAAGAGCTCTTTAAGTCGCTTTTTTACGTATTGTTCTGCATGCAGATTTTTATTCTTCCTTTGATATCATATTACAGAATACGCAGACCTGGTGGAACACTTCAGCTGATTGTTTATATCATCCTTTGTCTTTTGACCTGGGCTCTTCTTATGCCTGCTACCTTAAAGCTGAGAGATTACTGCAACCGAAAGTTTTCTTTTGAAAAGAGAACAGAAAGCCTTTCGCCAAATTATTTCCGTAAGGTAGATAGCGACGTTTATTATTTTACAAGAGAGTTTAATGTTGCTGCACAGGGAAGAGCTGCAGAGGCTCCCGCTGTTATTATTGATACAACAGAAAGCGGGGGAGTGGAGTATAAGGCTGTAGCTGATTATCCAAGTCTGGTTCTTAACAGAAAGGCGGCTCCTTTCCGCGAGGTACAGCTTAAGAATATTTTTGGAGAGGATGAAAGTCCTGTTCCTATAGACTTTAGACTTCTTTATTCAATGATCAGCGGGGCTTATTTTGGCGGATTTGGTCATCTGCTTACTTTGATTTCCTTTGTACTTCTTTTATGCTCTGTTTATGGAATTACAAACTTTTTCGAATGGCGTCTCTTAAATGCAGTTATGCTTTTTATTACAACTGCTTTAATTTTGTGTCTTAATTCTTTGTATTTTGCCCCTCAGTTTGCCGCAATTAAAGCAAGAATTATGAGTAACGGATTTTTCCGGGCTTTTGGTGGAATAGTAAGTGAGCCAATTCTCTTTATTCTTAATTGTATATTTGCATTAATCTTTATCTGCAGCGGAATTATAAAATACGCTGTTCGCAATCATGTTAAAAAGGCTTAACAGGGGAAGGAATATATGAAAAAGATAATCGGCATTCTTTCGATATTTATAGCAATAGGCCTTGTAGTAAGTCTTATTGCCGGCTTTACAAGTGATATTCCTTCTGAAGTGCCAGAAGCTTCTGTATTCCTCTATAAGCTTATGACAAGCCTTCAGAATTTTGGAAGATATATTCCGGGAGTTACAATTACAGGCTTTGTGGTAAGCTGTTCGGTACACTTTGGTCGTAATGCGGAAGGAAGTACAGACCGTTTTTCTAAAGCCATGATGGACCGTTTTAAGACGGTAATGATTATTTCCATTTCAATTGCCTTTTTTCTTACAGCCTGTACAGAAGTGCTTCTGTTGCTTACGGCAAATAAAAAAGCATCAATCATAAACAGACCTAAAATCGTAAATGATTATATAAATGTTGGAAACAAGCTCTTTGATAACGGCTACTATGAGCGTGCAATGAATTATGCGGATGCGGCTCTTAAGCTTAGTCCTAACGAAAAAAAGGCTCTTAATTTACGTGACAGGGCAGATGTAGAAATTAACCGTGCGCGAACTTCAAACCTTCGCTTTAAGCTTTATGAATCTGTAGAAGAAGCAGAAAAGGTTGACCGTGTAGTTATTGATGCCGCTCAGATAAACGAGGTATATCAGCTCTATCTTAAGGCTCAGGAAGCCTTTGAGAAAAAAGAATGGTTTAATGCACATTATTATTCTGAACTGGGAATCAAGCTTGCAACTCCTAAGGATCCTAATCTTGAAGAACTGAAAAAGATGTCAACAGCGGCCTGGAATAATCTTACTGAATATCATAATCTCGCAAAAACAGAAGGTCAGCTGATTTTTGAAAGAAAGTTTGAAGGCTATCTGGCTCTGGTTCAGAAGGATGACCTTAAGGCCTATTATATTTTCCGTGAGCTTTATCAGTCATCGCGGGAAATGCAGTCTGACCCGGATGTTGTTTTCTACCTTGAGATTGCTGAAAACAGAATTAATGAACGCAGTTTCTTTGTAGATGAGACTTTTGAACTTAAGAGCTTTGAAAGTGCAAATGATGTTTATTTTGCTTATGAATATGCAGACGGTTCGCGCGATATAGTTTACTTTAAGGGAATGACTACTGTTGCCTCTACAGGAAATTCAATTCAGTATCTGAGAGCCCTTACAATTCTTTCTGTAAGCCGTGCGGGAGAAGTATTTAGAACTATGACTGTTCCTTATGCTAAGGTGCTGCCTGTTTCTGTAAAAACTCTTACTCCTACAACAAAGCAGCTTATGGGTATTGATGACAGTATTGATTGTGTTCCTTATATAATGCTTAAGTCTGTAGGTCGTGATTCTCCGGATATTCATCACGAACCGCTCTATACTTACCAGAACGGTGAAACTGCTACTACTCCTGAGTATATGCTGCTTTCCATTCCTTATGATGATTTCCTCCTTCTGGAAAAATCAACTTCAACACCGGAATCTATGCCGCTGCCTTCTTTGCTTAAGCTGGTGCGTATGGCTGCAAAGTACGGCTTCTGTACCGAGGTATACGGTCAGGCTTTGATGAACAGACTTTATTACCCTCTGTGGATTTTAGTGCTCTTCGTACTGCTTGCCTGCTTTGGCTGGAACAACCGTATTGGCGCTACCCAGTACTTTAAGTTCTCCTGGGCCTTTGCCTTTATTCCATTTATTCTTATTTCAATGCTTTTCTATAAGATGATTACCTTCCTCTTCCGTCTCATAAATTATGTTCTGCTGGGTGGACTTGGAATTTCGGGTGGAATGATTACGGGGCTGGTTTTGTATGTGATTATGTTAATTTCGGCTTCGGTATTATTTGTTTCGCGTAATTCTAAGATTTAGAAATAAGATTTTTTTGCCACACGGATTCGATTTTGCTAACGCAAAATCATATATAATATAAAAATGGAATTACGTTAGTAATTCCGAATACGATAGTGTCAAGGCACGCTTTGCTTCAAGCCTTGACACTATCGTTTTGAGGCTTGAAATATCATTTTCAAGCCTCAATCCGTGTGACCTATTTATTGTATATTATTTCAATTGGTATATTAGTTTTCTGATATTCGTTAAGCAGATTGCGCTGGGCGTGGAAGCGGCGGATAATTTGTCTTAAGGGCAGGTGGTCGCGGCGGCGGGCACGGCGCAGTCTTGTAAAATAAGGTGCAGTTACAAAGATGATTTTTTCGCAGCGGGTCAGCAGGTCCGGAGTTTTGTAAAGCACTGTTGCATTTATGATTGTCTTATCATGTCCGTCTATAAAGTTTTCTATTTGTTTTGTGATAATGGGGTAAACAATTGATTCCTGGATTTTCAGGAGTTCCGGGAAAGAAAAAAGCAAACTGCCCAGAGCCTTGCGGTCTATTGAGCCGTCGGTATGGGTCAGTTTGATGTTCTGAGATTCTGCGTAGGGAATGAAGGTTTGTAGAATCTTGTCTTTTACAAGCTCTATTGCGTCGTGAACGAGAATGTCGGCATCTACGGCAGCCCAGCCTTCTTCTTTGAGTTGATTGCAGATGTAGTTTTTGCCGGCGGCCATGGGGCCGGTGACGGCGATTACTTGCGGTGCGGTGGCTTTTTCCATTAGTGGAACTCTCCCCAGTTTTTACCGTATTCAATGCTTACTCGCAGAGGCACATTCAGCTTTACTGCGTTTTCCATTTTATCTTTGATCAGGGCGATAGTTGCGTCGATTGTAGCCTGATCGTCCGGACACTCGAAGATAAGTTCGTCGTGAACCTGCAGCAGGAGGCGGGCAGGAGACTTTGTCTTTGCCAGAGCCTCGCTTACTGAAAGCATGGCGGTCTTTACAATGTCTGCGGCAGAGCCCTGAACCGGTGTGTTTACGGCGATTCTTTCTGCGGCCGATTTTTCCAGCTTGTTGCGGCTGTTTATGTTCATTATTGGACGACGGCGGCCAAAGAGAGTTTCTACGTAACCACTTTCTTCTGCCTTGCGGATTGTGTCCTTGATAAAGGAATCTACGCTGCTGTACTGGGCAAAGTAGTTATCGATAAACTGAGCGGCCTGAGTGCGGCTGATTCCGAGGTCACGGGCAAGACGGAAGGCAGACATTCCGTAGATTACGCCGAAGTTGATTGTTTTTGCTGTGCGACGCATATCTGCAGTTACTGCATCCGGGGCAACTCCGTAAATGAGGGCAGCGGTTGCCTTGTGAACGTCTGTACCGTCTATGAAGGACTGGCTCATATTTTTGTCGCCCGAAAGGTGGGCAAGAACTACAAGCTCGATCTGAGAATAGTCTGCAGAGATGAGGACCTTACCTTCCGGTGCGGTAAAGGCAGAGCGGATGCGGCGGCCTGCTTCGTTGCGTACCGGGATATTCTGTAAGTTAGGTTCGCGGCAGGAAAGACGGCCGGTTGCGGTTCCTGTCTGCACGAAATCTGTGTGGATACGGCCCTGGTCATCTACCAGCTTTGGCAGGCTTTCTACATAAGTTGATTTAAGCTTTGCCATTTCGCGGTATTCAAGAATCATTCGTGGAACAGGATCTTCAAAGGCAAGCTCTTCGAGAACTGATGTGTCTGTGGAGTAACCGGTCTTTGTTTTTTTGCCGGCTTTGAGGCCTCGTTCTTCGAAGAGAACTGTCTGCAGCTGTTTTGGAGACGCGATGTTGAACTCGTGGCCGACTTCCTTGTAAATGGCCTGCTCCGCCGCGGCGATGCCTTCTGTGAGCTCCTTGTTGTAAGCGTGGAGGGTGGCAGTATCCAGGTGGATTCCTGTAAGCTCCATAAGGGCCAGGATAGGAAGGACTTTCATTTCAAGGGCGAAGAGGTCTTTGAGGTGGCTGTCATCTGCTTTCTGCTGGGCCTGAGCCAGCTTTAAGGTAAAGTCTGCATCTTCTGCTCCGTATGGTGCTGCCTTTTCGAGCGGCACGTCTGCAAAAGTCTGTCCTTTTTCTACTATGTCATTAAACTCAATGCCTTTAAGGCCGAGAATTGCTTCTCCCAGGGATTCGAGGGAGTAGCTGTTTTTGCCTGTGCGTTCTGGATTCTGCAGCCAGGCGTAAATCATTGTATCGTAGATTTTAGATTCTAAGATTTTTTCTGTAAGTTCGGTATTTTTGAAGCCTGCCTTTTTGATGTTTGTTGCAAGGACTTTGAGGTCGAACTTTGCGTTGTGCATTATAACTGTCAGGTCTTTTGCCTGGAAAAGGCGGAGGAGCTGGGTAAGGGCATCTTTAAGAGGGATGCCGGTGCTGTCTGCAAAGAGGTCTCCGCTGTCGCGGGCGATTGGTATGTATACGGCTTTGCCTGCTTCGTAACAGAGGGAGAAGCCGAGTATGTTTGCTGTGATTGTGTCGAGTCCGTCGGTTTCGCTGTCGTAGGCTACTTGAGGGGCTTTGAGGGCGGCGTCGATGTATTTTGTGAGTTCGTCGAGAGTGGTTAGGGCCTTGTAGTTTGAGGTGTCGTTTTGTTTTAAAGGAACGAAGTCTGCGGTAGTTTCGACAGGCTCAACCACCGTACTTGCCGGGGTTTTAGGGGCAAAGCCCCTAGGAGAAGGGGTGGCTGAAGACGCGCTCTGCGCGGCTGAAGCCAGGGGAAGGCTTTCCCCTCCTTGTCCATTTTCTACTCCAAGGCTGGCGTAAGATTTTGCAACGCTTGGCACGCCGTACTTCATGAGAAGGTCGGCAGCGGCGGTGTAGTTGAAGGTGTACTGGTCGCGGGTAATGGCGGCGTCGATGTCTGGGCAGGGAACGGTGTCGCAGAGGCGGACAAGGTCACGGCTGAAGTAGGCATCTTTTTTGCCATCGGCCAGTTTTTTCTGCATGGCGCCTTTGATTTCGTCTATATGGGCGTAAATGCCGTCCAGGTCGCCGTAGTCGTTTATGAGCTTGGAAGCGGTTTTTACACCGACTCCGCGGACGCCCGGAATGTTATCGGCAGAGTCGCCAAAGAGGGAAAGCAGGTCGAGCAGTTTTGGAGGCTTTACTCCCCATTCGGCTTCTACGCCTTCTATGCCGGTTACCTTCCAGGTTTCGCCTCCAGTGATTGGCTTTAGAATCTGTGTGGATTCATCTACCAGCTGCATGAGGTCCTTGTCTCCGCTGAGAATGCGGCAGGTGCGGCCTGACTCGCGGCACTTGCGGGAAACGGTTGCTATGATGTCGTCTGCTTCATAGCCATCGCACTGGAGAACCGGGATGCCAAGTGCTTCAAGGATTTCGCAGATCCAGGGTACCTGGGCGTGAAGATCTTCCGGAGTTTTTGGGCGGTTAGCCTTGTACTGGTCGTACATTTCGTGACGGAAGGTTTTGGTTTTAGAATCCATGGCTGCAACTATGTAGCCTGGTTTGTAATGCTGAAGAATATAATGGATGTTTCTGAAAAAGCCGAAGAGGGCCGAAACGTTTTCGCCGCGCTGGTTGGTAAGAGGACGGCTGATAAATGCAAAGTAGCAGCGGAAAATAAGTCCGTAGCTGTCTAAAATATATACTGTTTTGTCGTTGAATTCGTTTTTGATATCCTTGTTTGCCATGCGGATATTTTAGACAAAATAAAGGCTTGGGGCAACCTCTTTGAGCTTTTGTCATAGCTTTTGCGCGTTGGTTTTTCATATAACAAATAATTATTAATGTTTCTATTGACAGTAACGGTGCGACTGTGTTATGTTACTATTAGTAGAAACGTTACTATAAATAGTAACAAGCCCGCAATATAAAATAACGAGGTAAAAAATGAAACAAAGGATGGATTTAATTTACAAGTGTATTCCAAACTCGCGCTATACTCCTTACCTTCTTGCCAAGAAGATTGGTGCCACCGCTATTCTGGAATCTGCAAGCTTTGCTAAAGGTCGGGAACGTTATTCCATTTTGATGACGGAAGAAGCGTTTAAAATTAAGCAGGAAGGAGAAGAAATTTCTATCATTGTAAATGGTCAGGAAACTCCACTGGATATGTCTCTTGTTATGGAGGGTGAAAAAAGTCTGGATGCTCTTGGTCGTGAAAAGTCTCCTGATATTCTTGATGCTCTTTTGTATGTTGCGCGTCAAAATATTTTGCCTCAGGGACCTTTGTGCGAGCTGCCTCTGCCTGCAAGCGGGCTTGGTTATCTGAGTTACGAGTTTGCAAAGCATTGTGACAATATACGCTTTTTTGAGCAGAAGGATGAACTGGACATTCCTGAGAGCCTCTTTATTACAGGTCATCTTTATATTATTTTTGATCACTTTACCGAAGAGCTGCATATTTTTGGTCTTAACTATAACGAGCATCAGATTGATCTGGCTGCCGCTATGGAAAAGCTATTGAAGCGCATCAACGATATGGATTTTTCTTATGTTGAAGAAGAGAATCAGAGCTTTAAGTACAAAATGCTTACTGATATGGAGGCCTCGAAGGCTGAGTATATTCAGAAGGTTGTTGCTCTTAAAAAGCATATTGTTGCAGGAGATTTGATTCAGGCGGTTCCAAGCCGTAGAGTTCAGATTGAGTGCGAGGCTGAAGCTCTTGCTGTTTATGGAAAGCTTCGCAAGGTAAATCCTTCGCCATATCTTTTTTATATTGATTTTGGAGATTTCCAGTTTACCGGTGCTTCTCCGGAAAGTCTTGTGCGTGTGCGTAAGGGTAAGGCAATCATTCATCCGATTGCGGGAACAATACGTCGTGGACGCACAGAAGCCGAAGATGAAAAACTCAAGATTGAGCTGCGCAATAATCCTAAGGAACAGGCTGAGCATCTGATGCTGGTTGATCTTGCGAGAAATGACCTGGGCCGTGTCTGCCAGCAGGGTAGTGTTGAGGTTTCGCAGTATATGGAGTGCGAGCTTTTCAGTCATGTAATTCATCTTGTAAGTACGACTGAGGGACTTGTTCGCGAGGGGGTAAAACCGATTCAGGTGCTTCGTGCATCCTTTCCAGCAGGGACAGTTTCGGGGGCACCGAAAATCAGTGCTATGCAGATTTTAAGCGGACTTGAAAAAACTAAACGCCGCTTTTATGCGGGAGCTGTTGGTTATATTCAGCCGAGCGGGGATCTGGATTTTTGTATTTCGATTCGCTGTGCACTACGCCAGGGAAATGTCTGGAACCTGCAGGCCGGCGGTGGAATTGTTTATGATTCAGAGCCTGAACGCGAGTTTACAGAGACCTGCGAGAAGCTTGGAGCTTTAATAGACACTTTGACAAAGTAAGGAGATTTTTATGATTTTAGTTATAGACAATTACGACAGTTTTACATTTAATGTTGTTCAGGCACTTGAGTGTGCTACTAATGAAGAAATAAAGGTTGTTAGAAATGATGAGGCTGGCCTTGAACAGCTGGCCGCTATGCAGCCGAGTCATCTTATTGTTTCACCGGGGCCGGGAAATCCTTCTGGCGCCGGAGTAAGTGTAGAAGCGATAAAATATTTTGCGGGTAAGATTCCGATTCTTGGAATCTGTCTTGGTCATCAGGCAATTGGTGAAGCCTTTGGTGCAAAAATTGTTGGCGCAAAATTTATAAAGCATGGAATTGTAGAGGATATTGATCTGGATGGCCGGGGTGTTTTCCGAACAATCGGTAGGAGTGCAAAGTTTACACGCTACCATTCGTTAGTTATTGATGAAGCAAGTTTGCCGGCAGATTTTGAAGTTACAGCGCGTGCAAAGGATGGAGATATCATGGGCGTGCGTCATAAGACAATGGCTATTGAAGGTGTGCAGTTTCATCCGGAGTCGATTGCGAGTCAGGCTTGCCAGGAACTTTTTAAGGCCTTCTTAAATTACCGCCGCGATAATCTTCCAGTTGCGGAATATCTGCGTCAGCTTCTGGATGAAAAAAAGCCTTTGAGCCGCGACCAGGCTTCCTTCTTTATGGAAAATCTTACTGACGGAACAATGGACGAAAAGGCTACTGCCGCAATTCTTACAGCCATGGCAGCAAGAGGCCTTCCTACTGCAGATGAAATGGCCGGCTGTGCTGGTGCTCTTTTGAAAAAGAAAACTGATTTTCCTCTGGCAGCTAAGGCAGGTGCCACAGGTACAGGCCTTGCAGAAATCGTTGGAACCGGAGGAGACGGAAAGGGAAGCTTTAATATTTCTTCTTTGTCTGCTCTTGTTGCGGCAAGCTGTGGACAGGGTGTTGCAAAGCATGGAAACAGAGCTGTTTCTTCTAAGAGTGGTGCTGCAGATTTCTTTGAAAATCTTGGAATAAAAATTATGGCTGAGCCGGAGAAAACAGCTTCTCTTGTAAAGCAGACTGGTTTTGGCTTTTTGATGGCGCCGGTCTATCATGCGGCTATGAGATTTGCGGCTCCCGTTCGTAAGGCTCTTGGAATAAAAACAATCTTTAATGTACTTGGACCTCTTTTGAATCCAGCTGGAGCTGAATATGAAGTACTTGGGGTTTATAGTGCAGATTTAATGGAAGATTATGCAAGAGCGGCAAAGGCTCTGGGAGCTAAGCGCGTAATGGTAATTCACAGCCGTGATGGTTTTGATGAGATTTCGCCATGCCAGCCTACAGATGTTTTCCAGATTAATGATGATGGAAAAGAATACCGCTATGTAATTGAGCCAGCAAAGTTTGGAATTAATGATGCAAATGCAGAAGAACTTGAAGGCGGAAGCGGGGCAGACAATGCTCGTCTTGCTATGGAGGTTTTGAACGGCGGTGGTCGTGCAAGTATTAAGGCTGCGGTTGGCCTTAATGCAGGTGCTGTTCTCTACCTGAGTGGAAGAGCAAAAACTCTTAAGGACGGCTACGATATGGCAACTGGTG
>JAEEGL010193091.1_pt1 | contig 14206 bp, 7 predicted proteins | sample 9134231 | NCBI WGS metagenome assembly JAEEGL01 (sample SAMN16246548, study PRJNA631951) | gut metagenome | biome: gut microbiome; feature: rumen; material: fiber-attached | host: Bos | place: Iran: Karaj | collected 2018-10 | reverse complement strand
GATTTGATCGAGCGGTACCGCGCCGCTCGGCTCATCCTCGCCGTGATAGATTATTCGCAGCGTGCCGTCCTCATCGCTGAAAACGGAGGAATAGCAGCCTTTTTCGGTCATGGAATAGATGTCCTTGACGGTCTGGCTCCAGTCGGTGCTTGAGGTATGGGTCAGGGAGATCAGCTTTCCGCGCTCGACGAAGCTTTGGCAGGGCTCGCCGTTCTCGCCGCCAGTCACGTCGGCATCCTCGCTGTATCTTAGGATCACTTCACCGAAATCCGCACCGTCCTCGAGTTCACGATAGGCGGCGTCGATCTTCTCGCGCGCTTCGCGGGCATACTCGTCGAACATCGCCTGGGTCTCAGCTTCAAGATTGCGGTATTCGCTCAGCAGTTCGTCGATGCGCTCGCGGTTGGCGTCATTGCCGTTGAGCGCGTCGGTGAACAAAAGCGCTGCGCACTCCTCTCCGACTGCGGAAAGGCGGGTCAGCTTTTCCTTATACTCGTCGCTGATCTCGCCGCTCGGACGCACGGAGATACAGCGGATGCGTGAATACCCCTCCGGTACCCATGCGGCCGGATAGGCTTCGAGATTGCTTTCGCCGTTCAGCTCGAAATTCTCCTGATCCTTCTTATACTGTTCGGGATGCTCGGTATAGAGCTCCTCGTCGGATTCGACCTGTGCTGAATGCCAGCTGCTTATATCGGCTTCGGTCACGTTGAACTGTGAGCAGACGAAGTCCTTATACTCCACCACGATGGCCGAATTCATAGTCTCCTTGGTGTATTCCTCGGAATACTCATCAAAGGTCATCCTCTTGCCCGTATAATACTCGGACATATCGGCGACGAGCGTTGCAAACTCGGTATCGAAATCGAGCGAGGGATCCTGCGCGACAGCCTCCTCCGCAAGCGCTGTGTAATCGGCCCTGATCGAAGCGAGCTCCTCCTCCGCCTGCTTGAGGGTATCCTCCCTGACGGCGTCGGAGAGCGTGAAGCCCTCCTCTTCGGCGTGATGCAGCGTCAGCATGTCGTTGACGAGGGCGTCCACAACAAGATTTCGGAAGCTCTCTATCTCGCTCTCGGCAAGCGGGTCGAAGCCCATCTGCCTGAAATACTCGGCATATGATATGAACGCCGCCTTATACAGCGCGTATGTGATCTGCTGATTACCGATGCTTGCGACGACGTAGTCGGGGTCGTATTCCTTCGGCTGTTCCTCTTCCTTATGCTTGCAGGCTGCGAAGATCGAAGCTGTCAGAAGCACCGCAAGCGCAAGGCAAATGATGCGCACGAACGCATTTGTGTTTATTCTGTGATCTCTGCTTTTCATTTTTCTTTCCGTTTCGTTATTTCACACGGATCCGTGCCCGATGATTATACCACAAAAACCTTGAAATGAACAGTGCGAATATGCCAAAAGCACCCCGGGACGGGCCCGGGGTGCCTGGTTGGTTCAGCTAAAGCCTCGGAAGCGGATCACCACTCGTTATCCGGGGGAAGGATAGCGACGGGATTCTCGATCACGGGCGGTTCAACGACGTTAGTGGAGGCGGTGACCTTCTTGAAGAGGACGATGTTGGAGCCGCTGGTGGTCGCGCCGAAGAAGCCGTAGTCGTCGGCCGCGCCGCTTACGAAGGTAGCATACTTGGTCAGGCTCGAGGATACGTAGTAGCTCAGCTTGTTGTTCGCATACTTCCAGTTGGTCGCATAGCTGGTGCCGGAAGCCGGATAGCAGTCGGCATAGCTGGAGCTCTTGTAGACGCGGAGATAGTAGCTGGAGTTATACGCACTCTGGATCTTATAGTAGCTGCCGTTTGCAACGAACTTCCACTCTACGTTGCTGAGCGTCGCGGTGGAGAAGGTGGTGTTGTCAACACCGACGACGTTGCTGCCGTTCATGACGGCGCGTACCGCGTAGCCGTAGTAGTTGCTGCTGCTGTTGAGATAGTAGTGGTTGCTCTGGTCGGGGTTGTAGTTCATCAACAGGTAGGTGTTGGTGCCGTCGGTGTAGCCGATCAGGTACTCAACGCCGGTCTGGATCGAGGTGGCGGGCACGTAGTAGGTGCCGCTCGGTGCGCCGGTGGGCTCGGGAGTGGGCTCCGCGGTCGGCGCAACGGTGGGTTCGGGAGTGGGGGTAACGGTGCCGGCAACCTTCTTGTAGAGGACGATGCTGCTGCCGCCGCTGGTGTTGGCTCCGAAGTAACCGCCGGAAACGAAGGTCATGTACTTGGTGACGCTGGAGGATACGTAGTAGCTCAGCTTGTTGCTCGCATACTTCCAGTTGGTGGCGTAGCTGGTGCCGTTTGCGGGATAGCAGTCGGCATAGCTGGTGCTGGAGTAGACGCGGAGATAATAGCTGGAGTTATACGCGCTCTGGATCTTGTAGTAGCTGCCGTTGGCAACGAACTTCCAGCCGACGTAGTCGAGGGTCGCGCCGCTGTAGGTGGAGGTGTCGACGCCGACGACGTTATTGCCGCTCATGACGGCCTTGACGCCGTAGCCGTAGTAGTTGCTGCTGCTGTTGTAGTAGTAGTGGTTGCTGGTGTTCGGGTTGTAGTTCATCAGCAGGTAGACGTCGTTGCCGTTCTTATAACCGATCAGGTACTCGGCGCCGGTCTCGATCGTGGTGGTCGGGACGTAGTAGGTGCCGCTGGGATCGGAGGTCGGGACGGCGGTGGGAACAGCGGTGGGAACAGCGGTCGGGACGGCGGTCGGGACGGCGGTCGGGACGGCGGTCGGCGCCGGAGTCGCGGTGGGTGCGGCGGTCGGTGCGGCGGTGGGATCGGGAGTGGTGGATCCGGTGTACTTGTAGATGTAGACCGCGGTGCCGTTCTTGCTGGTGGTGTAGCGGTTGGAGTTGCTCTCGTCGCAGGAGAGGTAGTAGTAGCCTTCGCTGTCTACCTGGTTGTTGAAATACTTATTGGAGTCGTACAGCCACTTGACGGCGGTATCGGAGGGATACAGATACTCGGAGGAATCGAGGCCCATGTACTTGTTGTTGGCGACGTTCTTCCAGGTGTAGCCCGCGCTTGCGCTGCCGCCCGCGACCCAGGTGATCGCGTTGGCGTTCACGGAGGAGGGGATGGTCAGGGTGTTGTCGCTGTTGACCGTAACGGCTACGCCGTTGAGATAGTGGTTGTTGGCGACGACGGTGTTGCCGACGGCATAGCCGGTGGTGCCGGAGATGGAGCCGGACTCGATGATGATGTATTTCTCACCCACGGTGACGGTATCGACCTTAACGTAGCCCTCGAAGTTGCTGACGGTGATGGTCGCGGTCTTGGTGTAGGTGGTGTTGGTGCTGTTATCCTTGACCTTGACGGTAAGGGTGGCGGTGCCCGCCTTGACGCCGGTGACGACGCCGGAGCTGGAAACGGTGGCTACGGAAGTATTGGAGCTTGCGTAGGAAGTGATGGTGTAATCAGCGGTGGAGGGGCTGACGGTGACGGTCACGTTCTTGGTGCCGCCGACGTAGACGCTGACGTTGGCAACGGTGACGCTGGAGATCGGGTCGGGAGTCGAGCTGCCGCCGAAGAGCGTCCAGTCGCAGTTAACGGTCTGGTTGGAGTCGGGGTTGGACGGGAACGCGTCGAGCGCGCTCATGACGATCGGGTACGCATCGCCGCCGGAGACGGGATCCGGTACGCCGTACTGGTTCTTCATCGCGGTGATGGCTTCCTTAACGGTCTTGCCGTTCTTCATGTTGTTCCAGAAGACGGTCTCGTATTTATAGTCGCCGGCGAAGGAAACGCTCTGGGAATAGCCGTAGACGCCGCCGCAGCCCGCCGCGAGGAGCGCGGTGCCGGTGGTGCCCTTACCGGCTTTCTTCATGCCTTCGCAGATAGCCATCCAGACGAAGGGATTGGAGAGGCTGCCGGAGATGTGGTTCTGGATATAGCGGCCGTCGATGAATGCGGCGCTGCCGGAGCTTACCGCCCAGCCGTTATTATAGTCGGTGGTTGTGATACCGCTGTTGGTGGTCAGGCAGAGATAGGAAGAAGTACCGCTCTGTGTGCCGTGGGAGTCGTAAATAATAACGCCCTTGCCGGGATATGCCGACGCGATAGCGGGACCGGTCGCGTTCGTCTTCTGAAGAAGCGTGTAGCTGCCGCCGGTCGCGTTCGCAATGGACTGCGCCTCGTTCTTATACTGATCGGTGAAGCTCGAGTCGGAGCCGTAATAGGGGCCAACGAGCAGGACGTTTGCGGAGCCCGCACTGCCGCAGGTGGAACGGCTCTGGAAGGAACCGACCCTGTTTTCGGCGTTGCCGGGGATATAGGTGACAGTCTCGACGTAGTTCGGGTCGGCGGTCAGCTCGTTGCGCAGGCGGTAGTTATAGGAGCAGTACATGCCGTCCACTGTAAAGAAGAAGCCGTCCTTATTGAAGTCGGAGAAGCTGTCGGAATCAACGTCTGCATAGTTCAGCGCTGTGTGATAAACAGCCTTGATGACGTCGACCTTGCTCATGCCGCTGCCGATAGCTGCGGCTTCGGCTGCATCGATAACAGCCCAGGTCTTTTCGAGCTTGTTCATCTGTCTGGCTTCGGTCGCTATCGCAGAAACGCCCTCTGCAAGAGAGAGCGCGGGGACAGCGGCAAGAACCATGATCAGCACGAGCATTGCTGCGAGGAGTTTGCGGATCTTCATTCTTATGCCTCCATAAAAATATTGATTTGACCGTCCGATCCGGGCTTTTCAGCCTGTATATCGGCTCCGGTCAAGTCTTGATGCTTGTATATTGTAGCATGGATTGTATAAAATGTCAATATCTTGATCGAGAAAATATATCACGGTTTGGTTATCTGCGCCTGTTTATATTATAATCCTTTTGAAAAAGGGCACTTATTAAAGCAAAAACCGCCGCTTTTTCGCTGCGGCGGTCCTGTCGTTTTTATAATATGTGAAATGTTTTCGGGTCGGCTCTCCCCCGCTTCCCCATTTCATCGGCGCACGACGCCTTTAGGGCGGTCGGCCTTGGGTATAAAGCTGTCGAAGATGATGCAGTCGAAGATCTTCTCCGCCTTTTCAAGCTCCTCCTCGCTCTGCACGGTCCAGGCAACGTTTTCCGCGGGGAACAGCCTGCGAAGGAGCCTGTATGAGAACCGGTAAGCCTGCCGGTGATCGTAGGCGATGAAATCGGGCCTTGATACGAAATCGAGCATCAGGTCCGAGAGCACGAGCTTAACGATCCACGGCTGCTTTACCTTCCATGCAAAATAATCCATGGAGAGCTGGCCGCGGATGACGTCCGGCCGGTTGCGCCTGAACCAGCGCATGGCGCCGGCATGGAAGGATTCGACGCAGTAAACGCCGTTGTATGAATCGAGCAGCTCCGCCGCGGCGCGGGTGGTGGCGATGCAGTCGCCCTCCTTTTTTATCTCGACCACGAGCGGCACCCTGCCGTCAACGACCTTGAGCACATCCTCGAACAGCGGTATGCGCTCGTCAGAATCCGCGAGGGGATAGCTTGAAAGCTCCTCGAAGCTGCAGTCGACCAGCGCCTTGTCGACGCCGCAGATGCGCTTTAGATCGGCGTCGTGAAAGACCACGAGTTTGCCGTCGCTCGAGAGCTGCACGTCGAGCTCGATCCCGTAGCCGTTCTCAACGGCCTTTTTGAACGCCGGAAGCGAGTTCTCCGGGGCGTCGGTCGCGTTGTCGTGCAGGCCCCTGTGGGCTATATAGCATTCTTCAAACGGGCGCATGCTGCTCCGCCGCCCGAGGTTGGGCTTGATGCACCAGAGGAACGCTGCGAAAACTGCGATCAGAACGATCGCTGCGATCAAAAACGGCATGGTGACCTCCCTGCTTTTTTCATCAGCGGTATTGTAGCACAACGGGAGCCGCGAATCAAGAACGGGCGCGACACTTTATCCCGCCCGTTCCTTTGATTTATATTTAGAGCTCGAGCTCTTCGATCTCGTTGATGAGCTCCCTCTGCCGTTCGCGGAAGAGCAGCTCCTTGTTGTGATCGAAATACTTATCGCAGCCGTAGCGCGAGATAAAGCGCGCGCTGTACTGATTGATCGTGAGCTCCGTCACGAGGATCAGTATCTCCTGCCCCTCGCGGAAGACTTCCTCTGCAAACCCGAAAAGGTTTTTGAGCTTTGCTCCGGCGGCGTCGGCGTCGCTTACGAGCTGCTTCTTTCTCTCGTCGAAATCGGCCTTGAGCAGCTTAAACGCCTCAACGCCCGAGGACGGCTGAACCTTGAGCAGCTTTTGCCGTTCCTCTTCGAGCATCCTTTCGGCGCGGCGGAGCGCATACTGCCTGTCGGAGGACAGCGACTGCGCCTTGAGGCCCTTTTCGAGCGCATCTCGCTTCTGTTCGATCTGCTTCTTGAGCGCCTCCGCGGCGTCGGCCTTGGGCTTGGCGAGCTCGCCCCGGACGCTGCGCAGGGACGCAAGGAGTTCGGCGTCGGCGTCCTCCTCGCAGCAGACCTGCTTTAGATGCTCGCCGATACCGTCGATGAGCAGCCCGAGGAGCGAAAGCCGCTCGTCGAACTTCGCGGCCTTGGCGCGCTTCTTGATCTCGGCCGATGCGTTTCCGGCGAGGATGCGGTCGACCTGATAATCACTGCGGTACTTATTGAAGAGATCGTAATAGGTTGCGAAATCGCCCGCGATCTCCTTGTCCTGCAGGTATTGGCCGACGAGGTCCCTGTCGATCCTCTCGCCGCCCGCCTCATACAGGCGGATCATGTCCGAAAGATCCGACCAGCCGCGCGCGGTCACGAAGGACTTACCGTCGACCGTGCTCTCGATCTTATAAAAGTTGTGCTTACGGACCTCGAGATAGGTCATGACCGCGGGATGGACGCCCTTCTCATAGGCGTACTCCTTCCAGACGTTGTAATCCGGTTCGACGTCGATGCGCTTGAGGCGGTCCCAGGTCACGATATCGAATTCGCGGACCGAGTTGTTGTACTCGGGCGGGTTTCCCGCCGTGACGACGATCCAGCCGTCGGGCACGCGGTGGCGGCCGAAGATCTTGTACTGGAGGAACTGGAGCATGGACGGCGCGAGCGTTTCGGAGACGCAGTTGATCTCGTCGAGGAAGAGGATGCCCTCCTGCTTGCCGGTCTCCTCGATGATATCGTAGACCGACGCGATGATCTCGCTCATCGTGTATTCCGACACGCTGTATTCCTTTCCGCCATAGAGCTTTTTGGAGATGAACGGCAGTCCGAGCGCGCTCTGGCGGGTATGGTGCGTCATCGAATACGCCACGAGGCCGACGTCCAACTCCTGCGCGATCTGCTCCATGATCGCGGTCTTGCCCACGCCCGGAGGGCCGATAAGGAAGATCGGACGCTGTTTCTCGATGGGGATGCGGTAATTGCCGAACTCATCCTTGGTAAAATAAGCCATCATCGCAGACTTTATCTGCTGCTTCGCTTTCTTTATGTTCATATGCGGTTCCTCCTTTAGATATCTTCCTTTTGCAGAATAAGCTTGATCGCCCACGACGGTACATTATAGTTGTTATACTTGTCGTCGACGAAAACGAACGCCGTTGAATAGTCCGGCTTCTTCGACGGGAATATGCCCAAACCGTCGGTGAAATAGATAAGGCCCTTTAGGTTCGTGAATTCGCCGCTCTTTATCAGCCGGTCGACGTATCCGAATACCGGGCGGAAATCCGTGCCCCCGTGCCCGCGCAGCTTCATGGTCTTGAGGTATTGCTCGAAATCCTGCGCTGAAGTGATCCGCCTGTCCTCCTGAATGTCCGCATCGCACTGGATGATGTGGATATTCACCTTGGAAAAGAAGCTTTCGGTACTCATCAGGATGTTGTAGGTCTTCTGAACGAACCGCTGCACGAGCTCGCCGGAGGTGGAACCCGAGGTATCGATCGCGATCACGAATTCACGGATCTTCTTGACGTCCTTATATTCGAGGGGTTCCACGAGCGGGACCTTCTCATAGAGCTCCAAACCGTAGGTATAATAAATGTAGTCGAACTCCTCGTCGTTGATCTTCAGCGCCTCGCCGGGAACCGCAAACTTCTTTAAAAACGAAGTGTAATCGTAGCGCTCGCGGTTGACCTCCTTCAGGTTCTGGATCATGCCGCCCGCGCCGTCGCCGCGGAACTTGCAGAACAGCTCCATATCCATCTCGACGTGCTCGGAGACGCTCTTCCAAAGCGCCTCGGCCTCCTCGCGTGAAAGCCCGAAGAGCTCCTCCCAGGTCTCTCCCCCATCGCCGTCTCCGCCGTTTTTCGGTTTCGGAACGAAGCCCATCGCCGTCTTCTCTTCTTCGGTCAGGTACCAGAGCCTGTGGCTGTCGGCCTTAAAGAGCGCTTCAAGCTCCGCGAGCTCCTTTTCATCCGGACGCTCGGTGCGGAAATAGGCGTAGAGCTTTTCGGCGGTCAGGAGCTTAGCCTTGTTTGAAAGCTCCAAGAGCTTCTCCTTCTGTCTTTCGGCGCGGCCGAGCGAGGTGGCCCTGAGCGCGATGTCGTTGATGCAGTACTCGACGGCGATATCGCATGCAAGGTCCCAAAGCCTGCGGTCGATGAGCGGGTTTACGAACATGTGCCTGTAAACGCAGTGAAGGATGACGTGAAGATAATCCCTCACCGTCGCTCCGCTCTCGAGCTTATAGGTCTCGAGCACCTTCCTCGCCTCATAGACCAGCACGCGGCCTTCGGTCTCAAGATATCTCGCGTCCTTATGCGGCATGACGTAAAGCCGACTGAGCGCATGGTCCATGAAGCGCAGGTTCACGAGCAGCGTGTTGCGGGCAAGCTTTAGAACTTCGCCTGCAAGCGCGTTCATCTTTTCCTGCTTTTCGTCGGTTTGTTTGTTCTTTTCTTCGTGTTTTTCATTCATTCGGCTTTTCACCCCCTTTGATATGATGGCTGCGGGGAAACGCTGCTTATAACAAATAATACTGAAAGCGCAGTTTTCCTGTTTACCTGAAAAAATGTAAAATCAGTGCAGATGGCGCACTTAAAAGGGTTCGGAGGTATTAGGTTGGGTTCTTGGTCAATGATGCGAATGAGCAGAATTATTGGAAGTGACGGATCTGCGGGTTTCTTGCTGTTTGGTATTATACCATTTCCGAGAGGAGATTGCAACAGAAAAATCGGGAGCGGAGGAAAAACTCTTGTTGGGTTGTCAATGATCTGTGACAGAGTTCTTGAAAGAAAAAAGAGCTTCCTTGGGTGACTGCAAAGCAACGAACGCATAGGAAAACGGTTGTACTGCCTTTGCCGAACGGCAAGTTGGTTTCAATGATGCTGCGGCTTTGGCCGGAATGATGTATCTCCGCTTCGCTTCGAAATGATGCTGCTCGCGTTGCTCGCAATGATGCGATATTTGCTTCATGTGCCGCAGCACACATCATCAGCGAAGCGGCATCATTGTCGAAGACAGCATCATTTGCCCGCAAGGGCAAACATCATTGAAAAAAGCACTTGCGAAAGCAAGTGCTTTTTTCTGGTACCCGGTAGGGGAGTCGAACCCCTGTTACCGCCGTGAGAGGGCGGTGTCCTAGGCCACTAGACGAACCGAGCATCCTGTTCCCGTCCTAAGACAAGCGCTATTATACACATTGAGCGGAGGCTTGTCAAGCACTTTTTTCGGGTTTTTGATATATAACATCGGGACGGCAGGTCTTCCCCGCCGCCCCGGCTCGTTATGCTTATGCTTGTTTTCAGTTGATCGGCACCTTTACCATGCGGTAACGGTGATTCTCCTTGACGAAGCCGCGCTCGAACGCCGCTACGAGCATCTCGAGCTGCTCGATCTCGGTCTTGAGCTCCTTGCCCTTGTCGATATCGGCGACCTTCATCTGGCCCTTGGTGGCGAGGATGTTCTCGACCTCGATGGTGGAATGGATGTCCATATTCTCCTTTATCGCCTTATCGAAGCTGATGAAGGGCTCGTGGGCGACGATGTAGAGGCCGCGGGAGTCGTAGACGAGGGTGTAGCCCGCTATGCCGGTGGTCTTCTGATAATACTTGGAGAAGCCGCCGTCGATGACGATCAGCTTGCCCTCGGCCTTGATCGGGTTCTCTCCGTTGATCTTCTCAACGGGGATATGGCCGTTGACGATGACGGAGCGGTCGGTATCGGTGATTCCGAACTCGTTCATGATGCGCTCGGCCATCTCCTTGGTATCCTGATACTTATAGTAGGCGTTGCGGCGCTCCTTGTGGGACTTGCTGTCGTCGATCTCGACGCGCTCGAAGGTGGTCATCTTGTCCTTGCCGAAGAGCGGCGAATCGGGACCGCACCAGAGGTACCACATGATGTCGAGCTCGTTGGCCTTGCGCTCCGCGGGATCGGCGAAGTAGAGGCGGCGCACCTCGGCGTCGATATAATCGAACATCGCCTTGCCGCTTCGGAGCACGCCGTCGCCGAAGTCGACCGCCTTGAAGCTGCCGTCCTCGTTGAGCGGAACGAGCGCATGGTAGAGCAGGTTGTTGTTCTCGATCTTATAGAGCGATCCCTTGTCGATGAAAAGCTTGATATGGCGCTGGAGGTTCGGGCTCTTGAGGAAGGATTCACGGAGCTCGTTGATTATGATCTCCTCCTCCTCGGTCAGCCTGTAGGGATCCTCGGGATCGATCGTCGGGAAATCGGCATCCTTGATGGGATAGGTGATGTCGCCGATCGTGATGGTGGAATTGACGCGGTCGAGCGTGTCGAGGAAGAGCCTGTGATCGAGCCTGTAATTCGGGTTCTGCTTGATGAGCTGGCCCTCGAGCTTGTGCATGATAACGAAGATCGCCTTATGCAGCTTTGCCCTTATGCTGATCTCGGGGTTGGTGTAGTAGGCCTCCTCGGAGGTCTTCCTCGGACGGAAGACGACGGCGGTCTTATAGGTCTCCTGCGCGAACATCAGCAGGTGGCGCAGGTTGATGCCGTAGACGTTTTCAATAAGATCGAGGTTGCCGTGGCGGAAGCTGTTGGTCAGCACGCCCGCGATGCAGGTCCTTTCGCCCAGCGCCGCGCCCATCCAGAGGATATCGTGGTTGCCCCACTGGATATCGATGGAGGGATGCTGGAGCAGCAGCTCGAGGATGCGGTAGGGCTCGGGACCGCGGTCGTAGATATCGCCGACGATATGTAGCTTGTCGACCGCGAGCTTCTTAATGGCGTCGGTCAGGGCGACGATGACGCGGTCGGCATAGCCGTAGCGGATGATCGAATCGAAGATCTCGTCGTAGTAGGCGTCAAGGTCGTGGAAATTGACCCTGGCGGTCAGCAATTCGTCGATGATGTAGGCAAAGCGCGGGTCGAGCGCCTTGCGCACCCTGGAGCGGGTGTATTTGCTGCTGACCTTACGGCCGAGATAGATAAGATTGGTCAGCGTCTTCTTATACCATGCGTCCTTATCGTCGGTCTTCTCAAGCTCCAGTGCTATCTTCTGCTTGGGGTAATAGACGACCGTCGCGAGGGCTTCGCGCTCCTCATAGGTCAGGGTGTTTGAAAGCAGACGCTCGATCTCGTTCCTGATGACGCCGGAGGCGTTGTTGAGGATGTGCTCGAAAGCGTCGCCCTGGCCGTGAAGGTCGCTCATGAAATGCTCCGTCGGCTTCGGCAGCGCGAGGATCGAGCTGAGGTTGACGATCTCAGTCATCGCGTACTCGACGGTCGGGAAGGACTTTGCAAGCTGTGTGAGGAATAGCTGGTTTTCCTTGAGTTCCTGGTCGGTGTAGTCTTTGTTCATGATAGCCTCCGGTTTGGTTTTTGAATATCTTTCGGCCCGTGCCGGTATCAGCGTTGAATGTATCGGTGTTTAAGCGCGAAGAACGTAACTCCTGATCAGATCGAAGAGCGGGTATGCCCCGAGTATGATCTCACATACGTCGAGTGTAAGGACCCATTTCTTTGTGCATCCCCGTGTTTTGGAGCGAACTATCAAAGAAGCTGTGGCCGTAAACACGCCGATCGCAAGTATGTAGAACAGGATCAGCATAAGCATCAGCTCGGGGCCGCCTTCTTCAAACGGTATCCGGATCCCCTGGGCCTGCAGGCGCGCGTTTCGTACCGTCATGCCGATCTTCAGCCCCGCCCAGCCCACGACTGCGAGCACGATAAGGCAGGGCTGTACGAGGGCGAGCACCGTTGCCGCCATGCTCTTATTCCCTATCGGATCCTTCGGCTGCTTCATAGGCTCCTCCTAAAGAATACTCTATGTTGGATCAGCGGTTCAGAATACCCTTCTGCCCCACGCGAAGTGGCTGGTGTACCAGTTGTTGTAGTTGGAGATAACAACCTGACCCGCCGAGGAGCTCGCGTGGATAAGCTGGTTGTTTCCGAGGTAGACCGCCACGTGGGTTATCGCGCTGTGGGCGTCGTTATAGAAGAACATCAGGTCGCCGCGCTGCAGGCTGCCCATGCTGCCCACGTACTGCCAGGCGTCATACTGCGAATAGCCGGCTGCGCTGAGCCTGCCGATATTCACGCCCACCTGCCTGAGGCAATAGTAAACGAGGCCGGAGCAGTCGAACGAGTTCGGGCCGGAATTACCGTAGACGTAAGGCTTGCCGAGCTGTGCGCGCAGCGCCGCGATGAACGCCTCTACCCCCTGATTCGGGCTTGAGGTAGGCGTTGGCGACGGCGTCGGTGTCGGCGTCGGGACCGGAGTCGGCGTCGCGGTCGGGCGCTCGTAAGGCGTGGGCGACGGCGTCGGCGTCGGAGTCGGAGTGGGCGTCGGGGTCGGCGTGGGAGTAGGCGTCGGCGTCGGAGTCGGAGTGGGCGTGGGCCTCGGGGTGGGCGTCGGCGTGGGCCGCGGAGTCGGCGTCGTGTTCGGCGCCTGCGTCGGGGTCGGAGTCGGGCGCGGCGTCGGAGTCGGTGTCGGCGTGGGCCTCGGGGTCGGCGTCGGAGTGGGTCGCGGTGTCGGAGTGGGTGTAGGAGTCGGGCGGGAATCGGGCGTGTTCGTCGGCAGCTCGGTAACAGGCTCGGTCGGGAACTCGGTCGGCTCCTCGGTCTCGATGGGCTCCGGCGTGGGCTCTATAAGGCTGAGCGCATCGTAGGAGAACATTATGCCGAAGGTCTCGGGGTCGGTCCTGCCCGTCATCTCAAGGCCGTTCATAAACTGGAAGTTCTCAACGGCGTCGAGCGTGGCGGTGCCGTAGTAGCCGTTCTGCTTATCGTAGTAATAGCCAAGCTGATTGAGGCGCTCCTGCACCATGCGTACGTCGTTGCCGATGTTGCCGTATTCGATGACGTACTGCGCGGGGGATTCGGAATAGAGCAGGGAGATGAGCAGCGCGTCCACTTCGCCGGTCTGGGTCATGTGGTTCGCTCGCTGGAACAGGCGGACCGCGGCTTCAAGCGGCGCGCCGAAGTATTCGCTCGGCATATCGGATTCCATATAGCCGAGGGTCATGAGCCTTGACTGAATGCCTGCGATCAACTCGTCGGAATCGCCGAGGCGGAACACTGCGCCGGGTTCGATGGACGGGACCTCGGTCGGCGATTCGGGATCGTCCGAACCGTCCGGACGGAAGGTGACCGGAGCGGGCGTGTTCGAAGCTATATCGATGATGCTGCCGTCGTCCACGCTGCGCTTGAGTACGCCCGATGAGAGGACGAGCACCAGCGCTGTAAGCGCTGCAAGCAACAGCGCAGGAAAGCGCAGCGCGCTCAAAGTCGAATGCGCAGATCTTGAGTTTTTATTGTTCGTTTGATTTCGTCTGTTTTCCATATGTATCGCTATAATGAGACACCTATCCCATTTACTCTACCATTATACATCATCCGGAGACAAATTTCCACAGTTATTTGATACAAAGAAAACTGCCTGCATAACTTAATACAGCGCGGCAGAATTCGAGCTGACTTCTCCCCCGCCTCCGAATATATCCGGTCACACAAAAAAAGTGCTTGACAATCCGCGGCGGCCGCGTTATAATAGCAAAGCCGTTTGAAAAGGAAGCTTTTTATACGGCGCTCGGGAGCATAGCTCAGCTGGGAGAGCACTTGCCTTACAAGCAAGGGGTCACAGGTTCGAGCCCTGTTGTTCCCACCATTCGTGGTCCGGTAGTTCAGTTGGTTAGAATGCCAGCCTGTCACGCTGGAGGTCAGGGGTTCGAGCCCCCTTCGGATCGCCATTTTGCCTCGGTAGCTCAGTTGGTAGAGCAAGGGACTGAAAATCCCTGTGTCGGTGGTTCGACTCCACTCTGAGGCACCACCCGCGGGAATAGCTCATTTGGTAGAGCGCCGCCTTGCCAAGGCGGAGGTGGCGGGTTCGAGCCCCGTTTC
>JAEEGL016702258.1_pt1 | contig 14207 bp, 12 predicted proteins | sample 9134231 | NCBI WGS metagenome assembly JAEEGL01 (sample SAMN16246548, study PRJNA631951) | gut metagenome | biome: gut microbiome; feature: rumen; material: fiber-attached | host: Bos | place: Iran: Karaj | collected 2018-10 | reverse complement strand
TACTCATTGCCCTTGGAATCCCGCCAGGTGTAGGCGGTCGGCTGGTCCTTGCTGGCCCTGCTGGAACCCTTCCTGGCCCCCTGGACGAATGTCTTGCCCTCCTGGGTGAAGTTCGGAGTGCGGTCCTGGGCCTTGCCAGCGACCATGGATGCGATGAGAATCGCAATGGTGATGATGACCTTTTTCATGATGTGTGTTGTTTAGTTGAAGTTGAACTTTAGGTGGCAGGCTCCCGGACGGCCAAGTCCGGAGGCCCGTGGAGCATCAGTCAATCGGTTCGACCGAAAGGGTGGAGAGGATTTCCCATCCCCGCTGGAGGAGGACCTTGCCACGGGCCTCAAAATAGCCCTCGGCCTCGACCTCAATGGTGTGGATGGATAAGTCTTCGATGCTCTGATAGGTGACCTTGTAGTGTCTCATGGTGATGATGTGTTAGTGATTGGCGAACCGGAGCAGTGTCACCTGCTCCAGCCCGTGGGCGTCAGTTCTCGTACTCCTTGTGGATGATGCTCTGAAGGGTGAGGATGTCCTCAAGTCCAAGGGCGAGGAACTTGGTCCGCTCGCCGTTGGTGTAGATGACGGAGAACTTGCTGACCGCATAGGCGGTGCGTCCGTCGGAAAGGGTGTACTCGTTGTTGAGGGAAATCTCCCGTGCGTCTGCACAGGTCTCAAGGTTCATGTTGCGGATGGCCCGGTCGGCCATGTTGATTAACTTGAACGCCTCGTTGTTTCTCTTGCTTGCCATGATGATGTGTGTTTAGTGGGTTATACATTGGAACCCGGTGTTCCGTCCCCGGAACGCCGGATGTTACTAAACATCTCATGAAATATCGGACGGACCCGAAATCGCTCCCGTACTCTCGTCGTGGAGACTGGCCTCTGCTGGCCCGTTGTCTCGTCCTAACTTGTCAGTGAACTCTGAAGGTGCTTTCAAGTGACCATCTCACCACATGTGTGCGTCCCGTCTTCCAAAGGTCGCTCCCGTTCCTACTTGTCGGGCGGTGTCCAAGACCGTTTCCGCTGGGAGTCCGTCGGGGACCATTCAGTGAGTCAGTGAACTTGTTGGCTGGTCGTTCACGATTGGTGAACTTCCGACGGCGAATTTCGGAACTCTTTTTCAATTATGCAAGCATTTTTCAAACAAATTTTGAATAAATTTTTTTAGTATATCATAGATATACTACGGGGCGGTTTTTAGGCGTCATTTCACATGGATGAGACCACACCAATCACCCTCCGTGGAACATTTTCAACCCGTGGAACATATTCACCTGCCGTGAACCGCATCCAGCCACCGCAAAGCTATCCATCCATCCTCCCTTCTCTCGTTCTCTTTCTTTGGGGATACTTCGTATCCCTTTCTTTCTCTATCTCTCTTGGCAGTGTGTATATAGAGTGAGAGTATGAGAGAGAGAATGAAAGTACTTGCAGTGAGTCATCCGTCCTTACATCCATACATCCATACATGCAATCATTGGAACATACATCGAAAATCAATTCTTACATATCGAATGACGATAACAAGACCAGCCATGAGCAAGAATCCAGTGGCAAAAGGGCGTAAGGTGTTGAGAATCAATGAAGGGGAAAGACTCCCAAAAAAACCTGCCTGCCTCGCACGGGGCCGGGGCCAAGGGTCGGTGGCAAGGGTCGGGTCCAAGACTGGGGGCCAAGGGCTGGCCAGTCGCAGGGATCGGCTGGATAGCTGGCTGGCGGTGTCTCCGCTGGACTTCTACTGGAGAAGGTTTGCCTAATAGGAATGCACGAACATGGTCCAGCCGTGTCCGTGGCCATGATTCCCGGACCACTTGCAAACATCTTGCACGCAGGTTACGTTCCTGGCGTCGGTCATCATCATGGTATGTGTGTGTATGTGTGTGCTGGCGATGGTGTGCTGACGGGTGGCTGGGCGGTCCTCCTCCCCCTGGGCCCAAGGTCAAAAGGAACTCCATATCCGCCCGCCCCAAATAATTCAAAAGCAAGATCTGGATAACTCTCAAAAAACCTGGCTTTGTTTGCCGTGCCTGGGTGTGGCATGCCTTGATTTCCTTGAGTTCGGGTGTTAGAACCGTACCTTGGGTATGTGCACGCGACATCGTTCACGGTGCGTGAATGCGTAGGATCTCCGCTTTGGCGCCTCTTTTTGGCTGTAGGGCGATTGGTGTAGCTGTTTGGCAGTGGACATCATCCGTGGGTGTGATCGTCGATTTTAGGCGGGTAAAAATGGGTGAACCCGGCGTCATCGTCTCGACGGGCCGGGTTCTTTGTCTATACCAACAGAAACTCTTTTACTGGGGTTGCATGGTCAGCCAGGGAGTAGGAACCACCAAACTTGACTATGAAAAAGAGTGAGTGCCTGGCTGTCCATGGTTCCCCGTGTGCAAAGATAGGGATAAAATTTCACAGTTGGTGAAGTGTGAGTATTGGTTTAGGTGGGTTGTGTATTTGATTGGTTTACAAGGTGTAAGCGGTTGAAAATCGTTGATTTTTCGGACATTTTGTGCGGAAAAAATGTTAACAAGGTGTGAAATTTCCGAGGGAAAGGCGTATCTTTGTAGTGTCTGAAGGGAGGCAGACGGCCATATTTGATAGTATTTCCGTGACCCGGAATTCTATAGAACCCGCTTGTTCGCCTCCCGTATCTGGACAATCGGGTTTTTTGTTATGCCCGGGACATAACTTGACAAGCCGGAGGACTTACTCGGGTTCACCTCCGAAAAGAAAGAACCGAAACCAGTCCCGATCCTCGGTGCGATACGGGACGGCCGGAGAAACAACCAAGTGCGGGCAATGTGCGACTCACAACCCGCGACCTCATGACGCCGGCCGTTGCATCGAAGGTGAGCCTTTTTGGGATGGGGAGCAAGACACGGGGTTCACACCCGCCCCGATAACGCCTTGCTGGACGAAAATGGCTGGTCAAGGAGCATTTCTGCTTCTATTTGATGCTGGAATGAAGATGTTTCTCGCTCCGTTCTACGGGTTATGAGGGATGTAAAGGGGGTGATGTAGCAGGATATGAAGAAGAATAGGAATACTCGGATAAAAAGAGGGAAGAAAAGGGGGGCGTCCGCCCTTGATGAGCACAACGCCAGGTGCTACTACGACGACTTGCAGTACCTCGGTCGGCTGTCCTTTCTGCCCAGGGATACGAGGGACTGGATCGAGGCCAGGATGTACGAGCTCCGGGCGTCGGCGAATGTCTATGAGCGCGAGTTCGCGGAGTTCTTGATCAAGTCCGGCGTGTACTTCATCCACCAGGCGCCGTTCGTGTTCGTGCCGAGGAAGATCTACTTCTGCGACTTCTATCTTCCGAAGGAGAGGGTCGCCGTCGAGATAGACGGGAGCTACCACGGCGCCCGTTCGCAGGCGGAGAAGGACATGGAGCGCGACGCCGACTTCAATTCGGTCGGGATAAGGGTGGTCAGAATATCGAACAGCGAGGTCCGCTCGGACAAGCTCAAGCTCCGCCTGTCGCAGTTCATCGGCGCGTTGAGAAACTGACGCATTTCAGCCTTCGCCGTACATCCAGGAGTAGTCGTCGGTCATGAGGAACCACTCGTAGAGGTGTTCTGGGGTGTCGAGCGAGGTCCAGGCGGACGATTCGATGTACCCCGATTCCTCGGCGAGTTCCTGGAGGTATTCGACATAGCCGTCGAAGAAGTCCTGCGTGGGTCGCGGGGCGAAGTGGAAGGAGTTGCGGAAGTGTGCGGTGAAGAGGGAGTTGAGCGTGATCTCGCACCGCAGTTTCCATAGCTGTTCCTTGGTGAGGTCGCAGAACTGGATCTCCATGGCGTCAGAAGGAAAGGAGGTTGTAGGAGAGGCCGACGCCGACATAGGGCGTGAATTTGGTGTCCTTGTTCCAGGTGACGCCGGCCTGGAGCCCGATTCCCCACTTCCTGCTGATGTAGACGGGCACCTGTTTCTCGACGACGGCGGTGGGCCGGAAGATGTTGATGCTGTCGAGGGACGCCTTGAATCCCGAGACCCATGCCTCGTAGTCTTCGCCGGCGTAGCGCGTGGTCTCGATCGGTACGGGGATGAAGGTGGTGTCGTTCCGCTGGACGAGGACGGTGTCGGTGACGGGGATGTAGGTCGTGTCCTTGAGCCACTTCGTGACGGGGACGGGCTTGGGCACCTTGACGGTGTCGACGCGCCAGAGGGTGTCGACCTTGACGGCGGGCGTATCCCCCTCCGCCTTCTTCCGCTCGTGGACGGCGCCAAAGCGGTATCCCGTGAGGAAGACGGCGAAGAAGAAGAGCAGGAGCGTCACGAGGTCGCGGAGGCCCTGCTTGATTGCCGCTTTGTCTTCAGTCCGCATACATGTGTTCGATTTTCACCTTGACATACTCCTTCCCTTTCTTGACGAGGACCTTGCGGATGTGCGCCTCGAAGATCTCCTTGTCGTCGAAGTGGTATTTCTTCTGGAGGATGTCCTGCGTGGGCTTGACGGGGTTGTCGTAGTCGGAGTCGCGGCGTGAGAACCCGAATTCGTAGTAGACGCGGTACGGCGGTTCGGGGAAGCGTCCCGCCGGGAGCCGGACGAGCATTTCCTTTTCGTAGGCCTCGTACTCGTCCGACTTGAAGCGGCGTCCCTGCCATGCCCGGTTGACGGACATGGGCTTCATGGGTATGGTGAGCTCATCGATCATCACCCGATCCTCCGAATGACTGGTTCGTAGTCGACGAGCACCGGGCCGAAGTCGGCGTCCGGGGGTACGGGTCCGCCGATGCAGACGGTGTAGTAGCGCCAGGAGCGGGCGGCGGGCGTGGTGCGGATCTGGCTCAACTCGACCACCCCGGCCTCGGCGTTCCGCTTGGAGTAGGCGAGGAGCCTCCAGTTCTGGAGGTCGTCGCTCCCGTAGAGGCCGACGACGAGCTTGTCGCCGGCGGACGCGGCGAGCCTGGCCCTCACCATGGCCACGACGCGGTGCATGTGGATGTACCGGTAGCCCATGGAGAAGGGGCGGGTCTGCATGTGGACGAGCACCTGGGCGGTGTCCTCCTCGGTGGCGAGGTCGACGATGTTGATGTTCCCAGGCGTGGCGCCAGGGGTGCTGGCGATGTCGCTCCCCGCGTCGTCCTGCCAGATCCGCCGGCCGATCTTGAACCACTGCCTGTACTTCAGCGACAGGACATAGGTGTAGGGGTACAGCGGGTTGGAGACGAGGAGCTCCATGCGGAAGCGGTTGAACGACAGTCGGGCGCCCGTGCGGACGAAGGTCTCGAAGGTGACCTGGGACACCAGGGCGGAGACATCGTACTCGCAAGCTCCAGACCCGCCCCCCGAGATCCGCTGGTAGCCGGGGCTGGTGCGGATGTACTTGTGGGGCCCGAGGTGGAGGGCGTCGCTGATGAGGGTGGACCGCCGGCCGGCGATGAGCCAGAGGCATCCGTCGCCGAGGTAGAAGGTGCCCATGTCCGTGGGGAGGGCCCCGCCGGCGTCCTTGCCCGAGATGACATTCGGGGACAGGGGGAGGAACGCGCCGTACAGGACATTCGCGCTTCCCTGGGTGAGGGCGTATGCGCCGCGCTCGGTGAAGACCGTCAGCGGGTCGCGGCCGTAGGACGAGTCGGCGATGCCGGCCATCTGCGGCTGGATGTCCAGGACATTGCCTGGCGCCAGGTACGAGTGCTCGACGCGGAAGACGAAGGGGTTGTACTGCTCCGTGACATTGATGGCGTCCGGCTCGTCGGAGTAGATCTCGCTACCGCCGCCCCTCGCATCCAGGAGATCCCGGACATAGCTGGCGATGCTCGTTTCCTCCGTCGCGTACGGCCCGCCGACGCGGATGGCGTAGTTGTAGGTCGACGACGCCTGCATCCTGTACCGCTCGACATGCCACGGGCCGGACTCCCCGCCGAAGAGGACGATCACCTCCTGCACATTCATCGAAGGCGCCACGACCGCCCGCGTGACATCGCTGTCGACGCTCGAGGAGCGGACGAGGCTCGCCTCCCCCGCGTAGTAGAGGCCGTCGCGTTTGCTGTCGGCGTACCGGACGAAGACATCCGCCGTCTCCGCGGTGGTGGAACTGCCGGGCTGTTGGAAATACGGCATCCCCACCTTCATGTCCGTGACGGAGTCCCAGAAGTGGAAGCGGGCGTTGTAGGAGAGGAGCCGGCCGTAGCGCTTGATGGCGCCGGCGTCCGCGTCGAGCGTGTCCTCGGTCACCTGCACATTCCCGCCGAAGGTCAGCTCGACCTCCTGCTGTGACTCGGCCAGGGACGCCATCGGGATGGACGCCTGGTGGTAGAGGAGCTGGCCCGCGAGGTCCATCGCACCGTAGTCGGCCTTCGGGGCCATGAGCGCGGCCGGGAGGACCGGGGCCGGACCGACGGCGAACCCACCGTCGGCGACGCCGAGGGCGTCGATGTACGGGATGGGCCTGGACGCATAGACCTCCACGCTCTGGATGACGGAGGTCTCCTCGTCCCATCCGCTCACGGACGGGATGACCACCTTGACATTGGTGCCGGGGACCGTTATCTTCGTGACCTGCCCGTTCTCCGCCGTATCGAAGGTGAGGCCGGACAGGACATACCCGCCGTCGGGATTGCTTGCGTAATAGCCGGTGTACATCCCGAAGTCGTTCGCCCACCACGAGTAGGACGCGTTCTTGTACCGCCCGGACATCGAGCGGACGATCGGCTCCGGGTCGTAGATGCGCCAGCCGTTCGTCCAGAAGGTGTTCCCGTCCCTGGTCTTGAAGGCGATTGCTACGATGATGGGGCCGATGCACAGCGAGGGGTTCTTCTCCTGGATCGCGTTGAGTGCGCTCTCCATCGACAGCGTCACATCGTTCGCTTCGGAATCGTTGTCGATCTTTGCGACCGACTCCGTCGCCTCCACGACGGCCGACCCGTCGGTGACCTCGAAGTCGAAGCCCTGCGGGATCTCCGCCTCCATGCTTGCATACGCGCCCTCCTTCCAGATGTACGCCTTGTTCTCGTACACGCCGTTGTCGCGGTCGCACATGCTGATGAGGACGACATTCCCGGCGCTCGCGAAGTGGATGGACCCGATCGTGGATTCGTTCCTCCATGGAGTGTTGAACAGCCCCTTGACGGGGACGCCGTATTCGTCGACATACTGTACGAGGACCGCGTCGTTCTCTTCGCCTCCGCGGCGGATGACGATGTAGTGCGGGCCGTTCGTCGTGTAGTGCATGAACACCCTGCGGAACGGCATGTCCGACATCTTCACGGAGAATTCCTTCACGGGGACGGTGCCCTCCGTCGCCGGGCGCAGGTTGATGAGCTCCTCGCAGGCCTTGGCGCCGGCGAAGTCCGAGACCGCCCGGTTGATCCCGGTGTAGGAGAGAGCGTCCGTCGCCATGGCTACTTCCTCTTGCTACCGTACTTGGCGTAGCGGTCGAAGGCGCGGTCGTTATCCTCGTTGATGCCGCGCTCGTAGCCGTACTTGGCGGGGTCCGCCATGAACTCGTCGTAGGTCGGCTCCTCCATCTTGTCCGGCCAGTCGGTCTCCATCCACACATCGCCCATCCAGGTGTCCCAGTCGTGCTCGCCCGCCGCGCGGATCTGCTCGGGGGTGAGGGCGCCCGTCTTCACGGAGTTCTCGAACTCCTCGTCCGACATGTGGCGGATTCTGTTCATGATGTCGAACGGGCTCTCCTTCTCGGGTGCCGTGACGAGGTCCTGCTTGACGCGGCGGTTCGCCTCGTTGCGCCGTCCAGCGCGGAGGAAGTCGGAAACGGCCCGGCGGGCCTGTCTCATGCCGCCGAACGGATTGTTCTTCTTGTCCTGTTCCATGTGCTTATTCTTCTTCTTGGTTGGTTGTCTCTTCTTCTCCGCCCTTCTCCTCGGCGGGGGCGTTCTTGCCGTAGGCGAGTCCCTGCTCCCTCATCTTCTCGAGCATGGTCTTCGTCTCCTTCGGCTTCGGCGTCTTCGGCTTGACGATGTCGTTGATGGCGTCGAGAACGCTCTTGTCCTTGCGGTCGTCCGCGGCCTCGAACTCGGACAGCACCTTGTAGGTCGTCGCGAGCCTGGCGGGGTCCGTCGTCTCCTGGATGATCTGGTCCACCCTGCGGAGAACCTTCTCCTTGATTCCCTTGATGGACGGCACATCCTCGTGCGGGTCCTTCAGCTCCACGCCCCTCGCGTCCTCCTCGCGGATGGTGTCGTACACGGCGTCGCGGTAGTCCCGGTCCCAGTCCTGGATGTCCTCCACCTTCACATTGGGGATCTTCATCACCTTCAGCAGGAGCGCGGGGCTCCCCTCGAACATCCTGTGCAGGAGATAGACATACGCTATCTTCCGCTTGTTGATCATGTCCTTTACATCCTTTCTCATCTCGTGAGTCCTTTTTCAGTATCCGCTGACAAAACTAACTATAACTCTCCCCGAGGTTTTCACAAATCGTGAATACTTTCAACTCCCCTATAGGTACTTTAGCACCGCTAATTGTTTCGACCATGCTTACTACCACTGGAGCGCTCATAGCCGCGGGAATCGCCGCAACGGCGGGTGCCGCAGGCTCCGCATACAACCGAAAGCTGGCGCGGGAAGAGGAGCTTCGCAACTACACCAACGCGAAGAGCTACCTCAACTCCCTGTACTACCGCGACCCGCTCACGACCGTAGGGAACCGTTCCCTGCTCAAGACCGTCCGCGAGAACTACGCAGACGGCCTCGACGCGCTGAACAACCGGATGGTGGCGGGCGGCGCCACCATGGAGAACGCCCTCGCCGCCCGGCAGGCCAACAACGAGAACCTCGACAAGGTCTACTCCCAGCTCCTCATGGGCGAGGACGCCCGTCGTGACCGCATCGCGTCCCAGCGGATGCAACTCGACACCCAGCACTCGCAGGCCGTGCAGAACGGCTACCGCGAGGCGGCGCAGGACTGGCAGGCATGGGGCTCCCAGATGGCCGGCGCGGCCCTGTCCTACGGCTCCTCTGGACTCCTCGGGGACGCCGGCGCCGTGGAGAGAGGACTCACGAACGCGCAGGGAGCGGAGGCCATGGGAGTCGCCGCGAAGGGACTCGTAAACGCGGACATGATGCAACCCGTCATCGGGAGCGCACCGAACATCAAGACACCCGGCGTGACCGGACCCGCGCTCGGCGGGCTCCGCGGAATTTAAAAAGGCACGAAATGGCAGGCACGAGAAGCATCTATTCGGCAATCTTCGGCGGGACGCCGGAGACGAAGACCGCGGCGGCGCAGAGGGACGCGTCGTTCCAGAGCTGGCTCAACACCAGGAAGCAGTCCGCGGAACGCCAGCGCACCTCCGATGTGCAGATGGCGAAGTTCAACTCCCTCGGCAACCTCCTCACCACCATGGTCCAGCCACTCGGCTGGGGCATCGGGGGCGGGTTCTCCGCGAGAACCACGGGCGGCGTCCAGCCATACGACGACCGCCAGTACATCCAGGCGTTCAACCGCGCCGTCAAGGCGTCGGACGACCTCCGAAACATCGGCGTCGCCGAGGACGAGTACAAGTTCAAGCTCGCCGACGAGAACTACCGCCGCGCCCTTTCCCTCGAGGACCAGGAGCGCAAGCGCGAGCAGGCGCGAGAGGACCTCGAACTGAAGGCCCAGCAGAGGATCGCCGAGATCCAGCAGAAGTTCGAGAACGACATGGCGAAGATCAACCGCCAGGGCGAGATCCGCCAGGAGATCGCGGCCTTCAACGCGAACCACAAGATCACGAACCGCTCCACGGGGCTGTCCATCGACGAGCGGGAGAAGCTCAAGCTGATGGGCATGTACGGCGACTACCGGAAGAACAAGGAGAGCTACAACGAGACGCCGAAGCCGTACGAGGAGTGGCTCCAGGAGGTCGGGTATTCAACCGCCGCGACCGCCGCGACCACGCCGGCGCCCTCCGCAACGAAGTCCATCGGTTGGTAACGACAGCAAGGAATCATGAACGACAACATCCAGAAATTATACGGCGCCCTCCAGAAGTACGGCTACGGAGACCTCGGCACGGCGGAGGAGTTCGGCGCCAAGGTCCAGGACGACAACAACCGCAGGAAACTGTACGACGCCCTCTCGAGGGACGGGTTCAGCGACCTGGGCTCCTACGAGGAGTTCTCTGGGAGACTCATGCAGGGCGGTCCCGCGCAGGAGACCGCACAGCCTGCGGCTCCCGCCCAGGAGCAGTCCGCTCCCGCCGCGCCCGCAGTCGACCCTGCGGAGCAGAAGCGGAACGCAACCGAAGGGTACGCGATGTTCAACCGCATGCGTGATTCCCGCCGTCCTGCGACATCCAAGGTCCCCACGCAGACGCCCGTGGCGCCCGTGGCCGAACCCGCCACGCAACCAGAGCTGGCCACGCAACCGGAACCCGAGGCCAACCCCTTCCCCTCCAGGAACGAGCTGAACAAGGAGAAGGACGCGTTGAGGAAGAAGATAGCCGACCTCGAACAGGTGCTCGAGGCGGTGAAGGGCGACGCCGACTTCGCCGACGAGTACGAGGGACGGAAGTCCGAGCGCGACCGCAGGGCGAAGGAGCTCGGAAGCGTACGAGGCGACATCCGTGATTCCGGATTCAACCCGTCCCTCCTCGAAGACGACAACAAGTTCATCTCCGAGAACGAACGCAGATACGGCAACGCTCTCGAGGACCGCAAGGCCGCACGGCAGGTGCAGGCCGACATCGACGCGCTGAAGGGGCAGATCCTCAAGATCGAGAACGCGCAGAGCAAGAAGCGGATCGAGGCCAAGCGCCGCGAGCTCGCGGAGAAGCGGAGCCCGCAGGACATCGTCGCCACTGGCATGACGCCGTTCGGCGGCGACAACACCGGCGGCGGCATCGCGAAGAAGAACGAGGCCAGGGAGTATGCCGCGACCTCGGAACTGCTCTCCATGGCCGACCAGGAATACGACAAGGGAAGCAAGTACGACGAAGGGTACAACGGCAATGCGTTCGACAAGGTGTGGACCGCCGTCAGCCAGTTCGTCGGCGGGGGCGCGAACGAGATCGACGCAGGCTCCCTCACCATGGGACTGTCCGAGGGCTCCGCGCTCATGACCGCACGGCGCGTCGGCGAGAAGTACAACGGCCTCATCAACTCCGCCCTCAAGGACATGAAGATGTCCGACGGGGACATGGACATGCTCATGTCGCACCTCGACGCGAACGGAAGGAAGCTCGAAGCCGTAGGCGCGGAAATCGACAGGGCTGGCTCGGAGCTGGAGACCATGAAGGCCACCTACGAGGACCTCGTCAACCGCGGGGACCCCAAGGCCAGCGAATACGGGCGGGAGTACCAGAAGAAGGTCGACGCCTACAACAAGCTCCTCAACGAGGAGTACAAGCCCCTCCGCGACGAATACGATAAGGACCGCGCCGCCTACCAGAAGGTGGTCGAGGCCGTCGACTCCGCCGTGCAGAACGGGCTCACCGACGGCGAACGGTCCGTTCTCGACGCGCTCGAGGAGTACACCAACGCCAAGGTCGCAAGGGCGGGCGATGTGTCCACCGCGGCCAAGGCGGGCGCCGGCGCCGAGCAGAGCGCGGAGTTCATGCTCGACTTCATCCTCACCGGCGGCATCGCGAAGGCGGGCACCAAGGCGGCGACGAAGATCGCCACCCGCAGGATGCTGAAGAAGGTCGGCGCGGAGGCGCTGAAGGACATGGCCGTCAAGCCGGGCCTCGGCCTGCGGATGGCCACCGACGCCGCGACATCCGCGGTGCGGACCGCCGTCATGGTCCCCCGCAACCTCAAGGCGTACGGCGAACAGCTCGCGGAGTACACGGGCAAGGACGAGCTCGGGCGGATCAACTTCGACAAGTCCAGGCTCGACGCCGCCCTCAACACCGCGGTCACGCAGTACATCGAATACTGGTCCGAAGGATTCGGCGAGTACTTCGGAGAGGCGGAGCAGGCCCTGTTCCGCAACATCACGAAGGCCGCGCCCAAGACCGCCATCGGCCAGACGCTGAAGGGCTACCGCGGTAGCATCGGCAAGTACCTCGACTACGGCAAGTTCGACGGCATGTTCAACGAGATGCTGGAGGAGGTCGTGGGCTCTTCCCTCAACGCCCTGTCCGGCTGGTTGAGCAACGACCGCGTCGGCGACAAGGACGCGATGAAGGAGTTCTTCGCCGGCGAGAACCTCGCCACCCTGGCCCTCTCCTTCCTTCCGATGTCCGCGCTCGGCGCCGCGACGAACCTGTCCGCGTACCACAAGATGAAGACGCGGTACGACGAGGGCGCGAAGATGCTGGACGGCTTCGTGAACAGCGGGCTCATGGACCGCTCCGAGGTGGAGTCCCTCACCGCTGGGATGACCGACATGACCCCGGAGCAGATCAAGGGCAACATCGTCAAGATGGCCGACACGGTCCGAGAGAGAAACCACGGGGCCCTTCCGACCGACTTCGCGAAGAACATGCTCGGCTATGTCGAGGGCAGTTTCGCCCAGGACCTCCGCCATGACGAGTGGGAGGACTCCCAGGAGAAGATGGCCGTCGTCGGCGCGTACACCAACGCATATTCCCGCCCGGATGTCCGTTCCGCATGGGACGCCGACCAGGCGGAGAACGAGGCGAAGGGCGCCGCGCTCGCCGCGGGCTTCACCGAGGAGGACCTCGACGCAGATCCGTTCATCCTCGGCCAGGACGCCGCCGCGCTCCGCGACACGGAGCCGGAGCGGTCGCAGGCACTCCTCGACTACGCCGTGGCGAAGGCCGGCAACGAAGGCCTACGCAACGGATTCATGAACGCGGTCGACCGCGACGCGGAGGAGTTCGAGAACAATGTCCGTCAGAACCTCGACCGTGACGGCATCGTAGTGATGGCGAACATGAAGGAGAACGGACAGCAGGTGCCCGTCTTCGTGATGTCCAAGGACGCCACCGTCGACCAGGACGGGAAGGTTACGACGCCTACCGGCGACGACGGACTCGTGACGATAAGACGGGGAGCCGACGCCGAACTGGAGACCGTAAAGGCGAGCGAGCTCTCTGGCGCGGATGTCCAGTTGACGGATGTGTTCGTGACGGAGGGCGTCGACAACATCAAGGGAAGGGCCAACGACTTCTACGAGGCCGCGAGGCGGTCCGTAAGTCCCGAAGGTCAGTTCCGCATGCTCGGACAGCGCGTCGGCACCAATGTCGTCGTCAGCGGCGACGGCGCCTTCATGCCCGTCCGCGTGGAGCGGATGAAGGCCGACGAGGGCAAGGTCGTCATCAGCGGCGACAAGGACGCCATCAAGGCGGTCGCGACCGCAACCAATACGCAGAGCGCCGGCGGGGACATGCTCGAGGTCAATGTTTCCGACCTGTGGCCTCTACTCTCCCGCGAGGAGGACGGCTCTCTCACTTCCTTCGAGACGGAGCAGGAGACGGAGCCAGGCTCCGAACAGGAGCGTGACGCCGCCCAGGAAGAGACGGCTCCGAAGGTGAACCCCGACGAGCTGGCCGGTACCGAACGGACCGTCACGATAGGCGGGAAGCCCACGCGTGTGACCGTGAACTCCGTCGGAGGCGACGGCGTCTGGTACACCTACCGCGACGAGAACGGGAACGAGCGCGAGGGCGACATGCCGCTCGACACCTTCATGAACTCGATGGTGGCCGACGGAACGCAGGCTCCCGTAGCGGAGAATCCTGCGCCCGCCCAGGCCCCTTCCAATGCCTTCCCCGTCGACGAGAAGACCGGGAAGCGCGTGTTCGACCATCCGTCCGTCACCCCCGAACGGGCGTACGGCGAGCTGATGAACGGCGTGGCACCGGGCTCCAAGAACGAGGCGAACCGCGTGAAGTTCATCGGCGCCAGCGCGGAAAAGGCCGCAAAGGCCCTCGCCGACGCGCAGAACAAGATCGCTGGCATCCAGGCGAGACGGGACGCCGTCGACGAATGGGACATCAAGGACGACGAGGACATCGACGCCTTCGAGGCCAGGCAGAACGCGGAACGGGCGAAACTCGACGCGCAGATCGCGGAGATCGAAGCGCAGGTCCCCGAACTCCAGCGGAAGGCCGCTCACTGGGCGGCGGTCCGCGATATGGCGGGGGCGGTATCCTCCGAGAGGAAGGACGCGAAACTCGTCGAAGCCGCAGACGCGTGGACACAGAGGACCGGCGTGAAGGTCCGCGCCTTCCGCACCCCGGACGAGGTAGACGACAAGACCGTGAGGGACGCTCTCGCGCAGGGAGAACGCGTCGGAGGTTGGTACAATCCCAGGACCGGCGAGGTCGGACTCTATCTCCCCAACCTGGCCGACGAG
>JAEEGL010725639.1_pt1 | contig 14207 bp, 9 predicted proteins | sample 9134231 | NCBI WGS metagenome assembly JAEEGL01 (sample SAMN16246548, study PRJNA631951) | gut metagenome | biome: gut microbiome; feature: rumen; material: fiber-attached | host: Bos | place: Iran: Karaj | collected 2018-10 | reverse complement strand
TCTTCGACGAACCATTTTGGGGCTACGCAGGTTGCATAGGCATATTCAATATAGCTCAACTCGACACACAAACTCCGCCTACCATATACATCAGAAATTTGAAAGTGGTGGATCATGGATATTGATGGCTTATAAGTTTGAATTGGCAACAATTAATTATCCTGCAAAATAGATTTACAATTTTCGATAGTTGTATTTATTTTTGCGGTATAATACCCAACTCTTGTAATTGAAAATGCTATGGCGAACTATGTAAGGTTTGATTGGATGATTAAGCATGTCAGTGGCAGACATCGCAAAATTGACGGGGTTGAGTGAGGACGAAGTGTCGAGGTTATAGCCAATACTCAACGGAATCGCCTTTTTTTTGACAGATTCCGTTGTGTATCGGGGCAAAAATGGCGGTTTTTGGGTCAATACTCAACGGAATCGCCTTTTTTTTGATAGATTCCGTTGAGTATCGGCATCTTTTATATCAGATGGTGCAAATATTTTTGATGTTCCCGCCAAAGTTTTTTAACTTTGCACCTTGTTATAAAATACATTTCACCAAAACCACAAATGAAAGAAAAATTAAAGGGATTAGTCCCGCACATCATCGCGATAGTGGCGTTCATAATATTGAGCGCAATATACTTCTACCCCGTAATGGAGGGCAAGGCACTCGTGCAGAGCGACAACATCCAGGCTCTCGGAATGTCTAACGAAATCACACAGTACGAGCAACAGAGCGGCGAATATTCCGCATGGACCAACTCTATGTTTGGCGGCATGCCGGCGTACCAGATCAAATCGCCCGAATCATTCAACATACACCTGGCGCTCCAACGTTTTCTGCACATCGGTCTGCCGTACAGCACGATGGCGATTTTCTTCGTCTATCTATTGGGATTTTACCTGCTGCTGACGAGCCTCAAATTCAAGCAGAGCATCGCAATTGTGGGTGCATTGGCGTTTGCATTCTCCAGCTACAATATCATAATCATCGCAGCCGGACACATCACCAAATGTTACGCAATTGCATATATGGCCCCCGTACTTGCGGGCATCATACATTGCTATAACAAAAGATACGTGCTTGGCTTCTTCATGACGGCGTTTGCATTGGGCATTGAGATAGCCTGCAACCATCCCCAGATACTCTATTACCTCGCAATATTGTGCGGCGTATTCTTCGTTTGGAAGGCAGTTGAGGCATTCCTCGCCAAGAAGGACGAGGCAAACGACGACAATAAAAACGCGCTCAAGGACTTCGGCAAGGCTACCGCTGTGGCTGCAATTGCAGTAGTATTTGCAGTGCTGCCCAATATCACCAACCTCTGGACCACATGGGAATACGGCAAATATTCCACCCGCAGCCAGAGCGAACTCACATCGAGGCAGCAGTCGTCGGGCTTGGACAAGGATTACGCAATGGCATGGAGCTACGGCGTATCGGAAAGTTTCAACCTGATGATCCCCGACTTCAAGGGCGGCGCTACTGACGCAATCGGCGACATCGACGCTGTCAAGGATTTGAAGGACAACAATATGGCTCAAATGGTGGCTCAGCAAAACCATTACTGGGGCGACCAGCCGTTCACATCGGGTCCCGTATATGTGGGCGCGGTGGTGATATTCCTCTTTGTATTGGGAATGTTTGTAGTAAGCAATGGCGCCAAATGGTGGATGCTCGCCGCCACGATATTATCATTGTTTATGTCGTGGGGCAACAATTTCGGAGTGTTCAATGATTTGATGTTCAATTACTTCCCGTTGTACAACAAATTCCGCTCCGTATCGATGGCGCTTGTAATTGCACAAGTCTGCATCCCCTTCCTCGCCATGATTGCCATCAAGGAAATCACCGACAAGGGCGACAACTACAAGTTTGACAATAAAAAACTCTACTGGGCGTTTGGCATCACCGGCGGTCTCTGCCTGTTGTTCTGGATAGTGCCCTCGCTCTCAGGCTCGTTCCTCTCCAACGAGGAAAACGAATATTTTGCACAATACCTCACGCAGACCCCCGAGGCGGCTGCTCAGATCAATGCGCTCACCGACGGCCTCACCACCGTCCGCCAGTCGATACTCCGCAGCGACGCCATCAGGTCGTTCTTTTTGATTGCAATTGCTGCATTGCTGGTGTACCTCTATTTTACAAAGGTAATCACGGCGCAGGCACTCATCATCACCGTCGGCATCTTAGTTGTATTTGACCTCTGGACTGTTGACATCCGCTACCTCGGCAGCAAGGATTACCACAATGCATCCGAAGTGAGCAACATGCTCCGCCCGTCGCCCGCCGACCAGTTCATACAGAAGGACACCGACCCCAACTTCCGCGTATTGAACCTCTCCGCCAACGTATTCAACGACGCCCGCACATCGTACTTCCACAAGTCGATCGGTGGTTACCATGGTGCGAAGATGCGCCGTTATCAGGAATTCATCGACACTCTGCTCGCCCCGACCGTCAATTACGCCAAGGCATTGGCATCGCAGGACATGACGCAGTTTGACAATTTTGTGAAGTCGAGCCAGGCCCTCAACATGCTCAACACCAAGTTCATCATCCTCAACCCCGCTCAGATGCCTGCCGTCAATATGAATACATACGGCAATGCGTGGTTTGTGAACAAATTCGCCATTGTGGACAACGCCGACCAGGAGATTTCGTCGCTCAGGAAGAACGACCTCTCACAGACGGCTGTCATCAACAAGAACCTCTTCCAGGATTATATGGCTAAATTGCCCTCCGACCAAATCTACGCCGCAGATTCGAGCGTAATAGTATTGACGCAATACAAACCCAACCACATCACCTACGAGACGATGGCGTTCCGCGACAGGCTCGCAGTATTCTCGGAGATATATTACCCGAAGGGCTGGCAGGCGTACATCGACGGCACTCCCGCCGAACACATCTGCGCCGACTACATCCTCCGCGCAATGGTGATTCCGCAGGGAAGGCACACGGTGGAATTCAAATTTGACCCCGCATCGGTGCGCGTCGGCAAGATAATCGCAGCCGTGGCATCTACGCTGATACTCCTGGCATTGCTGGCGTTCATCGTAATGTATTACAAATCAAAAAATTCAATTGTAGAAAGCAAAGAAAAGCAACAATAGATATGGGACTTCAATGTGGCATCGTGGGACTGCCCAACGTGGGCAAATCCACATTATTCAATTGTCTGTCGAGCGCGAAGGCTCAGGCGGCTAATTTCCCGTTCTGCACCATAGAACCCAACGTAGGCGTGGTTTCGGTGCCCGACGACAGGCTCATCGCACTCGAAAAAATAGACCATCCGGCGCAGGTGGTGCCCGCGACCGTTGAGATCGTGGACATCGCAGGACTCGTGAAAGGCGCAAGCAAGGGCGAGGGCCTCGGCAACAAATTCCTCGCCAACATCCGCGAGACCGACGCCATCATCCACGTCCTCCGCTGTTTTGAGGATGAAAACGTCACCCACGTGGACGGCACAGTAAACCCCGTCCGCGACAAGGAAATCATTGACGCAGAATTGCAGATAAAAGACCTCGAGACCATCGAGCAGCGTTACGCCAAGACCGAAAAGATAGCCAAGACCGCCAAGGACAAGGACGCGGCTCTCCTATTGCAGGTGATGGACAAGATAAAACCCGCCCTCGAGCAAGGCAAATCTGCCCGCAGCGTGGAGCTCGACGAAAACGAGCAACAGGCGGCAAAACAGCTTTTCCTCCTTACGAGCAAGCCCGTGATGTACGTCTGCAACGTTGACGAAAAGTCGGTGCTCACCGGCAATAAGCACGTGGACGCAGTGCGCGAGGCTGTCAAGGACGAAAACGCCGAAATCCTCGTCATCGCAGCCAAGACCGAGGAGGAAATCGCCGAAATGGAATCCTACGACGACCGCAAGATGTTTCTCGACGACCTCGGACTCACCGAATCGGGCGTCGTAAAGCTCATCCGCTCGGCTTACAAATTGCTGAACCTCGAGACCTTCTTTACATCAGGACCCAAGGAAAGCCGCGCATGGACATTCCACAAGGGCTCTCTCGCCCCGCAGGCCGCCGGTGTCATCCACTCCGACTTTGAGAAGGGCTTCATCAAGGCTGAGGTCATCAAGATGGACGACTACATCTCGCTCGGCTCTGAGGCAGCCTGCCGCGACGCCGGCAAGATTCACATCGAAGGCAAGGACTACGTGGTGCAGGATGGCGACATCATGCATTTCAGGTTCAATGTATAAACTTATTTCGCCGCACGATTTTACGATCATGCGGCGATTTTTTTTCCTAAAATTTCGCTCACAGAATTTTTTTATTTAAAAAATTTTGTAATTTTACCGTCGGGATTTTACCCAAAACTTAATATTAACACACTTAAAACTCAATCATCATGATATTAAGCCTCATAATCACACTGGCAATCGGATGTCTCTGTGGCTTCCTCGCCGGCAAACTCTTCAAGGGTTCGGGCAATGGCCTGATAATGAACATCGTAATCGGCATCGTTGGTAGTTGGGTGGGCAGCTGGCTGCTCGGCGGCTTCGTAAGCAAACTCGTTGGCGATGGCTTGCTCAATGCCATCATCACCGGCACTCTCGGCGCATTGGTCATCCTGTTCATCGCATCGCTGATTATCGGCAAGAAATAATCTCCGAATGTCACTGACTCACACAACAACAAGACAAATTCAAGGGCTGTCCGGCAAGTGACAGCCTTTGTCGTTTACTTTTTATAAATATCACTTAAAATTTTATCAAAACAGACATGAAAAGAGTTCTATTATCAATCGCGCTAATTATGGGCATGTTGGCGACTTCCAACGCCCAGAACAGTCAGACATTGACAAGTCCTGACGGCAAAATCTCCGTCAGCATCACCGCGCAAAACGGCGCGCCGCAGTATTCCGTCACCTACGACGGCAAGGCAATCGTCGCTCCGTCGGCTTTGGGCGTCAAGACCAACATCGGCGACTTCACCTCCGGTATGACCCTCGACAAGGCGTCGGCGGTAAGCACAATCGACGAGACCTACTCGCTCCCCAACATCAAGCAGAGCAACGTCCACTACGTCGCCAAGGGATTGACGGTGGATTTCACCAAGGGCGACAACAGGATGGCTGTAGAATTCCGCGTCAGCAACCGCGACGTGGCGTTCCGCTACGTCATCTATGACACAAGGCAAACCAAAGTTTGCGTTGTCAACAGCGAGGCTACGGCATTCAACCTGCCCGACGCAACCACGACATTCCTCTGCCCGCAATCCAAACCGATGGGCGGATTTGCAAGGACGTCGCCGAGTTACGAGACACCCTACACCGTCGATGACCAAAACGGCAAAAACGGCTGGGGCAACGGCTACACCTTCCCCTGTCTCTTCAAGGTGGCTGACAACACCTGGACGCTCATCAGCGAGACCGGCACAGACGGCGGCTACGTAGGTTGCCGACTCCTCAACATCGGCGGTGCAAAATATCAGATTGGATTCCCGCAGGAGGAGGAGCTCAACGGATTTGGCAGCACATCGGCGCAGATGGCATTGCCCGGCAAGACTCCGTGGCGCACAATCACTGTGGGCGGCCTCGACAACATCGTGGAGACCACAGTGCCTTTCGACCTCACCGAGCAGAAATACAAAGCATCACAAAAATACATCTACGGCAAGGGTTCGTGGAGCTGGATCATCGGCATGGACCCGAGCTGCAATTACGACGAGCAGAAGCGTTACATCGATTTTTCAGCCGCAATGGGCTATCAGAGCGTTTTGATTGACGCATTCTGGGACACCGCCATCGGCTACGACAAAATCGCCGACCTCGCAAAATACGGCAAGGGCAAGGGCGTTGGCATTTTCCTTTGGTACAATAGCAACGGCTCTTGGAACGACGCACCTCAATCGCCGATTGGCAAGATGAACAACAGCCGCATACGTCGTCAGGAGATGAAATGGATGCAGGACAATGGCATCCGTGGCATCAAGGTCGATTTCTTTGGCGGCGACAAGCAGCAGATGATGCAGCTTTATGAAGACATCCTCGCCGATGCAAATGATTTTGGTCTGTTGGTGATTTTCCACGGCTGCACACTTCCCCGTGGCTGGGAAAAGATGTACCCCAACTACGCCGCATCCGAGGCTGTACTTGCTTCCGAAAACCTCCATTTTGGTCAGGGCGCTTGCGACAACGAGGCTTTCAACGCCTGTCTGCATCCCTTCATCCGCAACACCGTGGGTTCAATGGACTTTGGCGGTTCGGCACTCAACAAGTTTTATAACGCCGACAATCAGCACGGCACGGTACGCCGCACAAGCGATGTATTTGCATTGGCGGTTGCAGTATTGTTCCAGAGCGCAGTGCAGCACTTTGCCCTCGCTCCCAACAACCTCACCGACGCTCCCGCATGGGCTATTGACTTTATGAAAAAAGTGCCCACAACTTGGGACGAAGTCAAATTCATCGACGGCTACCCTGGCAAATACGTAATCCTCGCCCGTCGCAGCGGCAGCAAGTGGATTGTCGCCGGCATCAACGCACAGAAAGAGCCTGTCAAGCTCACTTTGACGCTCCCGATGTTTGCCACCAACAGCACCGCAAAACTCTACTCCGACGACCCGCAGCTCGTAGGCAGCGTCAAGGACGTAAAAATCAATAAGAAACAACAATTGCTGATAACGATCCCCTGCAACGGCGGAATCGTGATTACACAATAAGCGATTATTCACCCAATTATAATTTGGCGGGGGTTGATACCTCCGCCTTTTTTACTTCACCAAGCAGGGGCTTGATTAGTGATTTTTCTTTCGGGGAGTTGTTTTTCGTTGAATAAATTTTCCACGGAATTTGAGACGGATGCCGAAAATGCCGGTTGCAATAGTGTTGCGGCTGTCGTCGGCGTATTCGTCGCCAAAGATGTCGAGCATCTCGTCAAACTGCTTGTCGCCCAAATCGTTGCGGCTGTACTCGCTGTCTATGAAGTCGATAACCTCGGTGTCGGGCGGTATCGGCGGAAAAAACAGGGCGTACTCCAACGTAGTGCCTACGGGAATCAACGTTTTGGTGGAGTCGAGCGAAATGCCCGAATAATCTTCAATTGGATATTTGCGCCCGCCCGCCACGATGTACGAATCACTGTTTGCGCACACGTACAATGATTTTTTCTTAAAAGTATTAGCGTGCCTGAAATGCAGCACGGTCTCATCCTTGTTGATCTCCACTTTTGTGATGGTAGCGTTGCCAAGCCGTTGCGCCGAAACAAAAGGCTGTTCGACGGTGGCGATGGTGTCGCGGTGGAGTTTCAGACTGGTAGCAAGTGCCATGCTGTCGTTGAACATCAAGTCGATGGAATCTGTCTGAAAATCAATCGGCGGGAAAAACAATGCACAATCGATTGCACTATGGCTGAGCCACGGCGTTTTAAACGGGTAAAAAGTAATTCCATTGAGGTTGCTGACCTTATACTTGTTGCCATCCGCAATGATGTGGCAATTCCTCGGAATGGAAATGGATGTGTCGTAACCCACCAAATCCACGAAATGCAAAAACAGCACCGTGGCTTCCTCTGAAATTTCAATTTTTGTAACCTGACAATCCACAAATCCGTCCGTAAACAACGGATGTTCTATTGTATAACCCTTGCCTGTGTATGGCTTGCTTTTCAAAGGACTTTTGGATTGATAAGAATTGTTTTTTCTAACCTTAATGCCAAAAACTCCGCGTCCGTCGCCCTGAAAATAATCAAAAGTGGGCCACAGCATTTTCTCGAATTTCATCGTGTAATCCACGAAAGAGCCTTTGCCACCCGGATAATATTCGGGCAGCCCTCTATTGAACCCACCCCTCACTTCCACAAGATTGCACTTGAATTCGCCGTCCCCAATGTATGCGTTGACTGTATCTATGACTACCTTGCGCAGAGTGTCGTCGGTAAGGTTCACCGAATGGAAATGCAACGTCACGAAGTCGCCGTCGGACGTTATTTGGCTGATGTTGGTAACGACTTCGTCGTCCTGCATCAGACAGTTTTCGATGTATTCGGGATATTCTACGGCATATTTTACCGACAGATTATTATACAGCATGTATATCAGGCATATCGCCGCTATCACCAGCAGTACGCCTATTGACAACGATGCAGCCTTGGCGATTTTTGCTCTTTTTTCCTTGACCGTTTGAAGGAACGACTTGGAAGTTTTTGTATAATAATCCTCCACCTCGTCCGCCAGGCTGCTCCAATCGTCGCTGTCGGCATCGTAACATTTAATATCGCCAAAAAATGAATTGAGTTCCCTGATGTCGTCAACATAAAATCCGTTGGCGTATGCCGCGTCTTCCGTGCCCGAATGGTTGCGGAGGTGGTGATATTCGATGGTGTCGTATTCCTGTCGGAGGTCGCCCATATAATGCGCAAGCTCCATGATGTAATTGATGTCGGAGAGGTTGACGTCGCCGCTCTTGATGCATATAAGCCGTTTTTCAGGATATTTTTTCAGAGCCTTCTTTATCTGCACAAACTCGTACAGGCAGTGCAGGGAGCGGAAATATTTGTCGGAAAACACAAGCACCACCACCTCGCTGTTCCAGCCGATTTCGCGCTCGAAGTCAGAAATGCTGTCGCCCGCGCCAATGTCCCTCACATCCACGCGATATTCTATGTTGCGCTCGCGGAAGGCGGTCAAAATCTTCTCCACGCAGTCGGAAATATGCTCCCAACCCGCTTTGCGGCTGCTGTTGCGCGCATACGAAAAATATACGGGCCGCCCTTTGTTGACACATTCCTGAGATTGCAAATTGTCTTCCATAGCCTATTCCTCCTCTTTGTCGTTAATTTCGATGCCGTAAATCCCTACGCCGGGCCTCATCACAAAGTCTATGGTGGAGAAGTCACACTCGCCAGGATCATCGAAATATAAGGTAAACGACACGGTGTCACGCACGGCAAGTTTGTCATAGTCAGGGTAAATCGCTATGCCTTTTGCTGTATCCAAGCGGCACAAAATGCTGTCGTCACCTATCAGATGATACCCCCGTGAAGCGCATATAATGGTGTCGCAGTCGTATGGGTTGGCCAATTGAATATCCAATATATAGGATACTCCCGGCAAACAAGATATTTTGGTAATCGCAACGTCGTCCAACCCCTTTGAACATTTATAATTGACGACCTCCGGTTCGTCGTCACTATTGTAAAACAATGCAATCGCAACAAACACAGCCAAGACCATCAGCCAAATTGAACAGCCGACACCCACGAATTTCAAGTGTTTTTTCCTTGTCTTTTGCTTCTCATCCTTGGCGAGCGAATATTTTGACGGCGCAGCATAACTATTGGCGACCTCCTCCACAAAACCGCTCCAATCTTCCTGCGAGGCGTATGCATAGTTTGAAGTGCTAAAAAAAGAATACAGGCTTCTGACGTCGCTCATGTAAAAGCCGTTTTCATACGCCGCTTTCTCCACGCCCGTATGCTTGCGGGTATGGAAATATTCAGCTTCCTCATACGCTTGTTTTTGGTCGCCCCAATAATGTTCGAGGTCGAGGATGTAATTGATGTCGGAGAGATTGAAACTGCCGCTCTTGATGCAGAAAAGGCGTTTTTCAGGATGTTTTTTGAGAGCTTTTTTGATCTGCACCAATTGGTACATGCAATGGAGCGAGCGGAAATACCTGTCGGAAAACACAATTACCATCACCTGGCTCTGCCAGCCGACAGCCTTGTCGAAGGCGGAGATTTCGCTGTCGGATTCAGGCGTGTCGGAAGTGCGGCAGTCAATATTGTTGGCTTCAAACAATTCCTTCAACTTGTCAACGCAGTCGGCGCTGTGGGCGTATTCGGGTTTTTCGTCGCTGTTGGGCGCGTATGAAATGTACACCGATTTGGATGCGTTTATGCTTGTATTTTTCTCCATGACAAAATTGCGGCTGTGATGTTATCTTATAAGGTGTGGCCTTTTTGTCAAGATTTTCCATACCGTTTCCTCAGCAATGCTATCGTCTCCTCCGCCGTGCCTTCCACGCCGAGGAGGGAGACATTCAGACAGGCGTCGTAACTTGAAGCCGCGCCCCAGGTCTTGCCGGTGAAATAATTGTAATATTTGGCGCGGCGGCTGTCTTCGCGCTCGATGAGGAGGCGCACTTTGTCGTGGTCGTTGCTGCCGAGACGCTCCGAGACGCGCTTGATGCGGTCTTCGATGGGCGCCCAATAAAAAATGCTCATGCAATATTCATAATCGCGGAGGATGTAGTCGGAGCAACGCCCAATGATTACGCAATTGCTCTCCACAGCCGCCTTGCGAATCGCGTCAGATTGTATTTTGAAAATGTTTTCATCGCTGACTGGCGAGTCGTTGCCAGCGATGAGGTGGTTGATGTTTTGGAAAAAACTGCTCGACACCGGTTTTTCGTCCTTTTCGGCAAGGAGTTTTTGGTCGATGCCGCTGTGCTGCGCCGCATACGACAGCAATTCGTCGTCATAATACTTCATGCCAAGGCGGTCGGCAATGGTCCTTCCAAGAACCCTGCCGCCGCTGCCAAACTGCCTTCCTATGCTCAAAACAATCTTCGGGGTCATAGCAATTTTTGATTGGATGATTTATTGATTGGTTGATTTGATGATTGGTTGATTTATTGATTTTGTGATTTTCAATTTTCAACTCTCAACTTTCAACTTTAATCTTTCCTCTCTCCTCTTTCCTCTCTAAATCAACTTCACAAACTCGTCGAACAAAAATTCCGTGTCCACAGGTCCGCCGCAAGCCTCGGGATGGAATTGCGTGGAGAATATCGGGCGGGTCTTGTGGCGGATGCCTTCGCAAGTGCCGTCGTTGACATTGACAAACCACGCCGACCAATCGCCGGAGATGGTCTTGGTGTCGATGGCAAAACCGTGGTTTTGACTTGTGATGTAGCAACGGTCAGTGCCTTCGCGCAAGACGGGCTGATTGTGGCTGCGGTGTCCGTATTTGAGTTTGTAAGTGTCGAATCCTGCGGCGAGTGCGAGGAGCTGGTTGCCGAGACAGATGCCATATATCGGCTTGTCCTGCTGCAAAGCCTTGCGGAGGTGTTCGATGGTGGCGGTGCACATCTTGGGGTCGCCGGGACCATTGGAGATGAAAAGTCCGTCGTACTCCAGCGTGGTGAAGTCATAATCCCACGGCACGCGGATTACCTTGATGCCGCGCTTGGTGAAACAGCGGATGATATTGTTCTTGACGCCGCAGTCCACGAGCACCACGGTCTTATTGCCATTGCCGTAATACGAAACCTCCTTGCACGAAACCTGCGCCACGAGGTTGTCCTTGTTAGGGTCGTAGTCGGCGGGGGTGTTGCCGTCGATGATAATCTTGCCGAGCATCGAGCCTTTTTCGCGCAGACGCTTGGTGAGGGCGCGGGTGTCGATGCCAAAAACACCCGGCACGTTGTTTTCCTTGAGCCAGTCAGCAAGGCTCTTGGTGGCGTTCCAGTGGCTGTACTCAAATGAGTAGTCGTCAACAACGAGACCCTGCACGTGAATTCTGTCCGACTCGAAAAAGTCGGGGATGTTGTCGGTCTGCTTGTCGCCGGGGATGCCGTAATTGCCGGTCATCGGGTACGTAGCCACGAGTATCTGACCCTTGTAGCTCGGGTCGGTGAGGCTCTCGGTGTAGCCGGTCATCGCGGTATTGAAGACCACTTCGCCCGCCATGGAATTGTCGCTGCCAAAAGACAAGCCTTCGTATCTGGTGCCGTCTTCGAGGAGAAGCACGGCTTTTTTGAGGTTATTCATTTAAAAACTTTTCTTTAATGTATGGAAATTCTGAAACCAACGTCTGCTTGACCTGCTTGCGGGTGTAGCCGTCGCGGATGACGAGGATGATGGTATCGTCGCCCGACACAGTGCCTGCAAAGAGGGGAAGGCTGCGCGAATCGATGAGCGCACTCACGGCGTTGGCGTATCCTCCGGCGGTGCGCACCACCACCATCGACTGCCCGGCAAATTCTACCGAAATCACCTCCGAGGCAATACCCGCGCCCTGCGACTGACCTGCGCCGTCGGGAAGTTTGTATATGTATCCGCCCGCGCCGTCGGGTATGCGCGACGCCTGAATTTCTTTGAGGTAACGGGAGAGGCTCGCCTGTGTAACTTCGATGCCACGCTCACTCAGACGCGAAATGATGTCCTGCTGCGAACGCACCACCTCGCTCTCTATGATGTGCGATATCTCCGATATACGGTTTTGCTTGCTATTCATTTAGTGGAATTTTATACAGTTTTCATCGTGCAAAATTACCAATTTTTTTTCGATGTAAAAAAAGAATTGAAAACTATTTGAAAAAATGTAGAAGAAAATAGTGCGACACTTATCATCTAAAGATGTTTAGAAATAGTTAAAACAAATTCGATTTAAAATTAAATTCAAATTTTTTCAAAAATTTTTGCGGTTTTAATCAATTGATTATTAATGTATTGAAAAATAATCGCAAAAAAATATTTTTCGACCGTGAAAAAAAGTCGAAAAATTTATGTACATTTGCAGCCGGATTGCAAACCATATTTGCGCCGATATTAAGACACTATAAAAACAAGAAAAAATAACATGGAGGTTACAAGAATATTCGACCTGCTCGACCACGCGTGCGAGAATTACCCCCGCCCCGCCTGCCTCGTATCGAAGGTGGACGGCGAGTGGAAGCCCGTAAGCACCGACGAATACCGCCGGATGTCCACGCTTTTGGCATACGGACTGCTCGCGCTTGGTGTCAAGAAGGGCGACAAGATTGCATCCGTCTCCAACAACCGCCCCGAATGGAACTTCATCGACATGGCGATTGCGATGACTGGTGCAGTGCATGTGCCTGTATATCCGACAATTAGTAGCAACGACTACGACTTCATACTCAACCATAGCGAAGTAAAGTTTGCTTTTATATCCGATGCCATCGCCTATCGCCGCGTGGCTGCCGTCAAGGACAATATCAAATCCTTGCAGCGCATCTTCTCCTTCAACGACATCGAAGGCGTAGAGAGCTGGAACGTGGTGCTCGACCTTGGCAAACAAAACGCCGACAAGTACCGCAAGACCCTCGAAATGTCAAAGGCCGCCGTTGATACCGACGATGTATGCTCCATCATCTACACATCGGGCACTACCGGCATTTCCAAAGGCGCGATGCTCACCCACAAGAATTTTACAAGCAATGCCATCGCCTCCTGCAAAATCCTCGGACTCGACCATAACGACAAGGTGCTCAGCGTATTGCCGTTGTGCCACGTATATGAGCGTTGTTTCATATATCAATATCAATACCTCGGCATCGGCATCTATTACGCGCAAAACCTCGGCACCATCGTACAAAACCTCTGCGAAATCAAGGCAAACGGCGTCAACACAGTGCCCCGCGTTGCCGAAAAGATTGTGGAAGGCTTCATGAAGGAGGGCGCAAAATTCACCGGCGAGCAGAAGGAACTCTTTGATCGCGCCGTGGCTCTTGGCCGCGAGTGGGATCACGACAAACCCGAATCATATTATAAGGAGATTGCAGCCTTGGACGAACCCATCTACAAGCATTGGAGGGAGGATTTCTTTGGCGGCAATATGAAATTCTTTGGCTGCGGCGGCGCGGCAATTTCGCCCAACCTGAGCCGCATGCTCTGGGCTGCCGGCGTGAAAGTCTGCGAAGGCTACGGCCTTACAGAGACCTCGCCCGTAGTTGCACACGCATCGGTAAAGCACCATAGGTTTACATCCGTTGGTCCTGTAGTCAGCAACGAGATTGTCAAGATAGCCGACGATGGCGAAATCCTCGTCAAAGGTCCTAACGTGATGAAGGGTTACTACAAGAATCCCGAAGCGACAGCCGACGCCATCGACGAAGAGGGATTTTTCCACACCGGCGACGTAGGTTACCTTTCTGAGGGCAATTATCTCCACATCACCGACAGGAAGAAGGAAATTTTCAAGACCTCGTCAGGCAAATACATCGCCCCGGCAATGATAGAGGGCAAGGCTAAGGAATCGCAATACATCTCGCAGATCTGCATGGTGGGCGAAAACCAAAAATTTGCCTCCGCGCTCATCTCGCCCGACTTTGAGGCATTGAAGATATACCTCAATGGCAATGGAATCGACGCCAACGATATGTCAAACGCCGACATCGCCGCCCGCCCCGAGGTAATCGCCCTCATCGACGACGAAATCCAGAAGGTCAACAAGACCATCGGCAAGGTGGAGCAGATAGCCAAATTCTACGTAGTGCCCGACGT
>JAEEGL014162628.1_pt1 | contig 14208 bp, 10 predicted proteins | sample 9134231 | NCBI WGS metagenome assembly JAEEGL01 (sample SAMN16246548, study PRJNA631951) | gut metagenome | biome: gut microbiome; feature: rumen; material: fiber-attached | host: Bos | place: Iran: Karaj | collected 2018-10 | reverse complement strand
TTCTTCGCATCTTCTTTCAGATGCTTTCGTTCTTTTCCTTCTCGGACTCCCTCTAAGCTCTCACTTAAAGGCGCTGTGCTTTTTCGCTTTCGCGTTTCGCTTCGTCCGTTTTACTGCTTTGGTTTAAAGAATTGTCTTCTTTGTGTTTTTCTTTCAAAGCTGCGTTGCTGTTTAGTTTTCAAGGTACTTAGCGCTTTATGCGCACAATCGCACTACGCACTTTTTTTGCGAGTGCAACGGTTATCTTATCATTACGTTTTAGGGAAGTCAAGGGATTTTTTGAACTTTATTATATATTTTTTTTTGAGCCTAAATAATGTATATTTTTTTTATTGCATATACAATATATTGTAATAAATATAAGCGTGATTATGGAAATAATCATACCTGTAATTCTTCCCGGGGGGTTAAATCTTAATTCTATATTGTGTTTTCCGTCAGGCACACAAGCTGCCATCATATGTCCGCAGGCTTCTTTCAGCTCATATTCAATATCATCAACGTATAAATGCCAGCCCTCATCAATTGGGATTGAAAATAGTATGGTATCTTTATCACTATCATAATATCCTTTATATAATGAGGATGTTTTCTTATATAGGAACGTATTTTGCTTTCTGACCTCTTCACTCCATTTGATCATATTATCATAATCTATTACTGCAAAGTATCCTTCATCAACAACGATCTGTTCTGTTCCCTTTGGAATCAAGTCAATATGTAATGTTTCTCCTTTTTTTCTTTCCTGCAGGTTTAACGTAGACCAGTTATATGTACCAAAATACTCTGTCCATTCTTCCCCATTTATAAATATTACTGCATCCTGCAGCTCCGGTGCGCTGAAAAAACAATATAGCATACCATCGTTCTGTATATTAAGGTCAAAACTTACACTTCCGTCGGGGTTATCCTTCCGTGTAGCATTCTGCAGTGATAGAATGTCATTATCTGTTCCCGTCATTGCATCCGCTATTGCATTTTGATTCAAAAATGGATCATCTCCAAGAGATACGTTTAATACAGTACTTTCAACAGCTGACAGGATTGGTATAGCGTAAGGATTTTTATAGATAAAATATTTGCCTTTATCATCAATATATATATCTGTATATGGTTTTCCCGTACTGTCAAACTGTGAGATAACATATCTTACTCCAAGTATGGAATCTGCCAATGCTGTATTGATCCCCGTATACATTGCCCAGTTTCCGTTATCTCTGAAACCCAGTTTTCCAAGGAAACTTATTGTCTTCTTTTTTTCACTGGAAGAAAAATGCGTCAATCCCGCATAATTCATCATCATGGCATCGTTGTTTGTACGCCTGAACTCTTTTTCTATCCTGAATACATCTTTTCTATCATCCTTAACATTGCCTATAGCATCACTAATTTCCTGCAGCGGCTTCTGGTATTCATCTATAGAAGTAAAATAAAAATGTGACATAGAATAAAACGCATCAAATGAAAGATCCAGAATTGTCAGCAGACATAATAGAAGCAGCCTGTTTTTCACCGGAATATATAATATAATCAGGCAAAATACAAGAATGGCTGCTGTAACAGAAATAGAAATATAATCAACATTATCAATCTTTCTCAATATAGCAAATATTGAATAAAAAACAAACGCAGCTGATACTATCACAACCACTTTTTTCTCAATATTCCTTGAAAAATCGGTATTTTCAAATACGGTTATTATACAGAAAAAAACAACTACAAATGCCTGTCTGTATGGAAACCCTATTGGCTGATTCAATCCATGCCATATCACATTTAATGTATTGATACAAAAATCCACCCAGAAAAACAGCAACATTATGCCTATACCTGTTCTTTTTTTTATGGCTATATGCTTATCCATTATAATAACTGCTAATAATACTGTGATAATAACCCCACAGTAGATATTTGGCAGTCCGGCTCCGAAATCTCCAGAAAAACTTCCGGAATATAGCTTTGATAAATAATTAAAGGGAGAAAAAGTGATAAACAGACCAACAGACAGATTGTTCTTTTCACCCGAAAGGGACATCACAGCCGGTATAAGAGTCACAGCTGATAATAATACAGCAAACACAGAGTTTATTACAAATTTTATAAAATAATTCAGTCTGCCATTTATATCATTTACTCCAAAAATATAGAAAATAACATAGATAAAAAGGAATAAACATATCATATATCCGGTGTAATAATTATTCATTATGGCCAATGAAAGAAATATGATATAGCCAGGGCAGAGACATTGTTTTCTTTTATCAATTTTTCTTAAAAAAAGAAATATCAGTGGAAGAAGAATAATATTTGTATAATAATAAAGCAGTTCATTATATACAATAATATATGCTGACAAGCCATAGCAAAATGAAAACAGGAGAACTGAATCGTTAGTATAATTTAAATTTTTCAATAAATAGCACATGGATAACGATGCCAGTCCTGGAACAATAATAATTATCAGTCCAATTCCTACAAAAAGATATTCTTTTGTAAATGGTATAGTCATAAGATTTAACGGAGAAAACAGGTAATAAGCTGCAAATCCTGACATCTCACCTCCCATATTCTTTGATAATGAATATGCAAAATCATTATTCCCAAGTAATATGGTTTTGTAATATGAGAGATAATCTACCAGCTGATATGTTGTGTCGCCGGTCATAACAGTATTTCCGCCAAAAGGATAGATCCTAAGAATAGCAAAAACGGCGATCATTACGATCACCGGTATAGAAAAAGACAGAAAATATATACTTACCGTTTTGCGGAATAACTTTTCCATAAACGGAGAAGGAGGGATTTGAACCCTCGCGCCGGTTCCCCGACCTACACCCTTAGCAGGGGCGCCTCTTCAGCCTCTTGAGTACTTCTCCACAATGCCTGAACTTTATTAATAATATGAATTTTCAAATACGTAAGTCAGATTATAAAGGATACGATTATTTATTGTCAATAACAGTCTCCATCTCTACTTCTTTATACAGATCTCCCCCCTTTGGATCTAATACCACTATGGCCGGAAAATTCTTAACCAAAAGTCGTCTAATCGCCTCTGTTCCCAAATCCTCATAAGCTACCGTTTCTGAATGCTCTATACATTTTGAAAGCAGAGCTCCTGCTCCGCCTATAGCCGCAAAATATATTGCGTTATTACGAATAACGGAAGCTTTAACTTCATCGGATCTCTTACCCTTGCCTATCATTCCCAAAAGACCCATATCAAGAAGCTTTGGTGTGTATTTATCCATACGATTTGCTGTGGTAGGACCTGCAGATCCTATAATACTACCCGGACGTGCAGGCGACGGTCCCATATAATAGATGACCTGATCTTTAATCTCAAAAGGTAGATCATCTTCCTTTTCAAGCGCTTCAAAAATTCTTTTATGAGCTGCATCCCTCGCTGTATATATTTCTCCTGAAATAAATACTATATCTCCAATGCAAAGATTCATTACTTCGTTTTTCAGATCACAGACATCAATATATAGTTCCTTCATAACGTAACTCCGTAAAGTTATCCACAATATGTTGATTATTTGTTCATAACTTATATTTCTCTGGTAATATGTCTGTTCACATGACAGCAGATATTAACAGCAACAGGCAGACCGGCAATATGTGTCGGAAAAGTATTAATATTAACAGCCATAGCCGTAACTCGTCCACCAAGTCCTGCAGGTCCTATACCAAGTTTATTAATCTCACTCAGCATTTCATCTTCAAGAACACTGACCCACTGTATATCAGAATGTTCTCCTATCCTGCGTGTCAAAGCTTCTTTTGCCATAATCGCGCATTTTTCAAAATCACCACCTATTCCTACTCCTATTACCAAAGGTGGACATGCATTCGAACCAGCATCTTTTACTGTTTTGATTATTGCATTTTTTATCCCATCTATCCCCTGTGCAGGCTTTAACATGAAAAGCCTGCTCATATTTTCGGATCCGAATCCTTTTGGAGACAGAGTTATCAGAACTTTTTCTCCGGGAACTATCTTTTCATGTATTACAGCCGGAGTATTATCACCGGTATTTTCTCTGATTATGGGATCGGATACTACAGATTTTCTAAGGTAACCTTCAGTATATCCTCTACGTATTCCATTATTTATCGCTTCATTTAGATCTCCACCATAAAAATGAACTTCCTGTCCTATCTTAAGAAAAACCACTGCCATACCCGTATCCTGACAAATTGGGATCATGTCTTCTGATGCTATGTCCAGGTTTTTTTTTAGTTGCAGAAGTACCTGCCTGCCCATTACGGAATCTTCTATATTTTGAGCCATATACAAGGCTTCCTTCATATCAGGTGACAATATGTGATTTATCTCTATACACATTTTGGAAATAGTATCCGATATTTCCGCTACATTTATCTCTCTCATTTGATTATTTTTTTTCAGGGATCAATAACTCTTTTCCCCCCATATAAGGTCTTAACACTTCTGGAATCGTTACTGAACCGTCTTTTTGAAGGTGGTTTTCAAGGAAAGCTATCAGCATTCTGGGAGGAGCAACAACTGTATTATTCAAGGTATGAGCAAGATAATTTCCGTCATCTCCTTTAATCCTGATACGAAGTCTCCTTGCCTGAGCATCACCAAGATTGGAACAGCTTCCTACTTCAAAATATTTCTTCTGTCTTGGACTCCATGCTTCCACATCACAGGATTTACATTTTAAATCAGCTAAATCGCCTGAACAGCATTCCAACGTGCGTACAGGGATTTTCATAGATCTGAAAAGATCTACGGTATTCTGCCAAAGTCTGTCATACCACATTTTTGAATCCTCAGGTTTACAGACTACTATCATTTCCTGTTTTTCAAACTGATGAATTCTATATACTCCTCTTTCTTCAACTCCGTGAGCTCCTTTTTCTTTTCTAAAACATGGAGAATAAGATGTAAGAGTCAGAGGTAAACTGCTTTCAGGTATCTGTTGATCTATAAATCTTCCTATCATTGAATGCTCTGATGTTCCAATAAGATAAAGATCCTCCCCTTCTATCTTATACATCATAGCTTCCATTTCCGGAAAGCTCATAACTCCCTGAACCACGTTGCCGTGTATCATAAAAGGAGGTATTACATAGGTAAATCCCCTGTCTATCATAAAATCTCTGGCATAAGTAAGAACAGCGGAGTGAAGTCTTGCTATATCCCCTATTAGATAATAAAATCCGTTTCCTGCAACCCTTCTTGCTGCATCTAAATCTATGCCACCGAAACTTTCCATTATGTCCGTATGATAGGGAATTTCATAATCCGGTACCACAGGATCCCCATATTTTTGTATTTCTTTATTTTCGGAATCATCTTTTCCTATTGGAACGCTATCATCAATTATCTGAGGAATGATATACATTATCTCCTGCAGCCTGGATGCAGCTTCGCTCTGCAGTCTATCAAGCTCGGATATCTTATCACCATGATGTTTAACCTTATTTTTTATTTCCTCAGCTTCCTCTTTTTTGCCCTGAGCCATTAAAGTACCAATTTGTTTTGATATTTTATTTCTTTCAGATTTTAGATCATCTGACTGCTGCTGATATGACCTTCTGTCTTCATCCAGCTTTATTGCTTCATCAACCAAGGGGAGTTTTTCATCTTGAAATTTCTTTTTTATATTTTCTTTTACAATTTCCGGATTTTCTCTTAATAATTTTATATCAAGCATTTTTGGTTTCTCCTTCTTCCGTTTCGCTCACTTCTTCTATCTCTTCTTCACCCTCTATTTTATCCCTGACTTTTGCGATCTTTACTATCTTTGAGTTTTCATCCAGATTCATTATCTTAACTCCCATAGTAATACGCCCAATATTTGATACATCATTTGCTCTGATCTGAATGATGATACCTTTATCAGTAATAAGCATTACTTCATGATCTTCATTTACAGATTTTACACCTATCACATATCCGGTACGTTCCGTGATCTTATAGCATTTCAAACCCTTTCCCCCTCTTCTCTGAAGGGTAAATTCGGAGATATCTGTTCTTTTTCCCATACCATTTTCCGTTACAATGAGAAGTGATTCTCCCTGAGATTTAAGCTGCATTCCTACTATTTCATCACCGTCTTCAAGATTCATTCCTATAACACCCATAGACGTACGTCCGGTAGGTCTTACATCAGTATCCTTAAAATGTATGCACATGCCATATTTTGTAATAAGAAATTCTTCTTCTTCATCAACGGTCTGTTTTACCTCTATAAGCTCATCTCCATCTTTAAGATTAATTGCATTCAGTCCGGACTTTCTTATATTTCTGTATTCATACAGCTTTGTTTTCTTTATTATTCCCGTTTTTGTAACCATAAACAAATACTTATTATCATCAATTTCATTTATTGGAATCGTAGCTGTTATCTTTTCTTCCGGTAAAAGCTGCAATAAATTTACTATTGCAATTCCTCTTGCATTTCTTGAAGATTCAGGAATTTCATAGGCCTTAAGTGAATATGCTCTTCCTTTGTTTGTAAAAAACATAATATAACTGTGAGTAGTACACATTAACAGATCCTCGATATAGTCATCCTGTATCGTGGTAATTCCTTTTATTCCCTTTCCTCCTCGATGCTGGGCAGCAAAGTTATCAACAGACATCCTTTTTATATATCCAAGGGAAGTCATTGCAAGAACCGTATTTTCCTTAGGAACGAGATCTTCAATGGAAATATCCGAATAATCAAATCCAATACTTGTTCTCCTGTCATTCCCAAATTTATCAGATATTATATTTATTTCTTCTTTTATCACTCCTAAAAGTTTTTTTGGATCAGCAAGTATCGATCTGAATTCTTCTATCTGTTTTTGAAGTTCTTCATATTCTTCTTCTATTTTCTGTCTTTCCAATGCCGCAAGTGCACGAAGTCTCATATCTACTATGGCCTGTGCCTGACCATCGTCAATCTCAAGAAATTCAATAAGACTTTCCTTTGCTTCAGCAACAGTCTTACTTGCCCTTATTCTGGCTATCACTTCATCTATCACATCCAGTGCTTTAAGCAGACCCTGTAAAATATGAGCTCTTGCCTCGGCTTTATCAAGATCATATTTTGTACGTCTGGTAACAACTTCAACCTGATGATCAAGATAGTGTTCTAATACTTCAAGCAGATTCATTATCTTTGGCTGATTGTCGATTAGAGCAAGCATTATAACACCGAAGGTATCCTGCATTTGAGTATGCTTATAAAGCAAATTTAATATCACATTTGCATTAGCATCTTTTCTCAGCTCTATTACGATCCTCATGCCTTCTCTATTAGTCTCATCTCTAATGGCAGTGATCCCATCTATTTTTTTATCTTTTACAAGATCAGCCATATTTTTTATAAGATTAGCCTTATTGACCATATAAGGAAGTTCTGTGACTATTATCTGGCTCTTTCCATTTGGAAGAGTCTCGATATTACTGACTGCTCTGCATCTTATCTTTCCTCTACCTGTTCGATAAGCTTCCTCTATACCACGAGTTCCTAATATTTCTCCTCCTGTAGGAAAATCAGGACCTTTTATTATATTCATAAGCTCATCAACAGTAGTTACTTCATCGGAAATTTTATCATCAATAAGCTTTACAACTGCACTGATTACCTCCTTTAGATTATGTGGGGGAATGTTTGTTGCCATTCCCACAGCTATCCCTGTAGTTCCATTAACCAAAAGATTAGGAAATCTCGCAGGAAGAACCGTAGGTTCCTTTTCAGTACCGTCGAAATTATCTACAAAATCTACTGTATTCTTATTTATATCTGACAGCATTTCCATGGATATTTTGGATAATCTGGCTTCTGTATACCTCATTGCAGCAGCTCCGTCACCGTCTACAGATCCAAAATTTCCATGTCCATCCACAAGTGGATATCTCATATTCCAGTCCTGTGCCATTGTTACCAAAGAACCATAAATTGAAGTATCACCATGTGGATGATATTTACCCATGGTATCACCTACAATTCTTGCACACTTCCTATGAGGCTTATCAGGACCGTTATTAAGTTCTATCATAGAATAAAGAACTCTTCTCTGAACAGGTTTTAATCCATCTCTCACATCAGGAAGAGCTCTTTGTGCAATAACGCTCATTGCATAATCGATATAATAAGACTCCATGGTCTTTTGCATATCTACTTCTGAAATTCTATCGAATTCGTTATCTAACATAAAATGCTCCTTAAACGTCCAGATTTTTCACAAACTTTGCATTTTGTTCTATGAATTCTCTTCTGGGTTCAACTTTATCTCCCATAAGGGTTTGGAAAGTAACATTTACAGATGCTTCATCTTCTTCATCCATCACAACTTTTAGAAGGACCCTTCTTTCAGGATCCATGGTTGTTTCCCAAAGCTGATCCGCATCCATTTCTCCTAACCCTTTATATCTTTGTATTTTATTATTCTGATCCCTTCCTACTTCATCAAGTACTTTTGACAGTTCATCATCAGAATAGCAGTACCATGTCTTTTTATTTTTTTCTAACTTATATAAAGGAGGTTGGGCAAGAAAAACATGACCCTGTTTAATTAACTCAGGCATAAATCTGTACAAGAAAGTCAGCATAAGAGTTGCAATATGTGCTCCATCCACATCTGCATCAGTCATTATTATTATTTTATTATATCTAAGTTTGGATATATCAAAATCATCATGAATACCTGTTCCAAAAGCAGTTATCATTGCTTTAATTTCAGCATTTCCATATATCCTGTCTAATCTTGCTTTTTCAACATTAAGAATCTTTCCCCTTAACGGAAGTATAGCTTGAGTAGCTCTGGATCTTGCAGTTTTAGCAGATCCTCCGGCAGAATCACCCTCAACAATGAATATTTCACAATGAGATGGATCCGGATCAGAACAATCTGCAAGCTTTCCAGGAAGAGACATACCGTCGAGTGCAGATTTTCTTCTGGTAAGATCTCTTGCTTTTCTTGCTGCAAGTCTGGCTCTTTGAGATTGAACACTCTTTTCACATATTATTTTTGCTATATTTGGATTTTGTTCTAGATAATATGTAAGCTGTTCAGATATAAGGGATTCTACAGCAGTACGGGCTTCAGCGTTACCTAATTTCTGTTTTGTCTGTCCCTCAAACTGCGGATCTTCTATTTTTATTGATACTACAGAAGTCATTCCTTCTCTTATATCTTCACCTGTCAGATTTTCTTCATTATCTTTTAATATTTTGGAATTTCTTGCATAGTCATTAAATGTTTTTGTTACAGCATTTCTAAATCCGGTTAAATGCATTCCTCCTTCAGGAGTATTAACATTATTAACGAAAGATAATGAATTTTCATTATAAGTATCATTATGCTGTAAAGCTACTTCAATGTATATTTTATTTTTTGTCCCTTCAAAATAAATTACATTATCATAAAGAGGTGATGAGGCTTTATTAAGATATTTTACAAATTCTTTAATACCTCCTTCATAATGAAAAAATTCATCTCTTTCCTGACCTTCTCTTAAATCATGAAGATCTATTCTTAACCCTTTTGTTAGAAAAGCTGTTTCTCTAAGCCTTTGTTTTAATATATTAAATTCAAATATCTGAGTTTCCTTAAATATTTCCTTATCGGGAAGAAAAGTAACTTTTGTTCCATGTTTATCTTTATCACATTCTCCTATAACTGATAGTTCTTCTGTAATCTCTCCCCTTGAGAATTTTTCTTCGTAAACCTTTCCCTCGGTAAATACATTTACTACCAGCCATTCAGATAAAGCATTTACAACAGAGGCTCCAACTCCATGGAGACCACCAGATACTTTATAGCCTCCTCCTCCAAATTTTCCTCCGGCATGAAGAACAGTAAATACTACTTCAAGAGCCGATTTCCCGGCTTTATGATTAATTCCTACGGGTATTCCTCTGCCGTTATCTTCTACTGTTATTGAATTATCGGGATTTATCCATACATTTATATTATCACATACTCCGGCTAAAGCCTCATCAACCGAATTGTCAACAATCTCATAAACAAGATGATGAAGTCCTCTGCTTGAAGTAGTCCCAATATACATACCTGGACGTTTCCTTACAGCTTCAAGTCCTTCAAGTATTTGTATCTGATCTGCCCCATATTCTGCATTTGCAGTGGAAATTTCCTTCATCATTTCATCAGAATTTAACGAAGTATTATTATCATTCATTATCTACCTCTTCTATATTTCCGTTTGAAACCAAAAAACATTTGTTTATATCGAATCTGTTATTGACAAATTCATCCAGTCCAGTACACGTAATTAATGTCTGAATATTTCCAATATTTTCAAGAAGAAATTTTTGTCTGTTCATATCAAGCTCTGAAAGAACATCATCTAATAATAATATAGGAGTATCATCTACTGCTCTTTTAATTATTTCTATTTCAGAGAGTTTTAATGAAAGTGCTACAGTTCTCTGCTGTCCCTGAGATCCATATTTTTTTATATCAATTTTTTCGAGTTCAAAACTTATATCATCTCTATGTGGGCCAGATGAAGTATTTTTTGTTATAATATCTTTTTTTCTATTATTTAAAAGCTTATTCTTAAATTCATTTTCATCTGTATTTTTTTTATAATTAATTAATAATTCTTCATTATTCCCTGAAAGATTAATATGAATATTTTTAATAATAGAATTCAATTCATTAATAAATGATGTTCTTCTATTTATAACCTTTTTTCCGTAATTAATTAACTGATCATCCCATACATCAAGTGTATAAGTAATATCGCTGTTTTTATCACAGCTTTTTAATAATTTATTTCTCTGATTAATTATTCTGTTATAACTTGTCAGCGCAAATAAATATTCTTTATCTATCTGACATAATGTCATATCTATAAATCTTCTTCTTTTTTCAGGACCATTTTTTATAATAGAAATATCTTCTGGACTGAATAATACAACATTTACTATTCCAAGAAGATCTGCAGCTTTTTTTACTGGAGAATTATTTATTGAAATTGCTTTTCTTTTATCTTTTCTTAATTGTATTCCTATCTTATAATCAATACCTTTTTTATTAAATAACGCTCTTATTATTCCATATTCTTTTCCAAACGATATAATTTCAGAATCATGACTTCCCTTATATGATTTTGTTGTTCCGGTCAAAAAAACTGCTTCAAGTAAATTAGTCTTTCCTTGAGCATTATTTCCAAAAAAAATATTAGTATCAGGGGAAAAATCAATATGAATATCCTTATAATTTCTAAAATCTGATAATTCAAGGTATTTTATAATCATCAGATTATTTCAACCTCTTTATCTTTATATTTTACTTTATCTCCTCTGTATATTTTTTTACCTCTCATTTTACATATATTATTATTAAGTAAAACTATACCTTCCTGTATATTAATTTTAGCTTCTGCTCCTGAATAAACCATATTACAGGCTTTTAAGAGCTGTCCTAATTTAATATATTCATCTTTATCTTTAAGCTTAAATATCATTGCATTAAATATTATTAAAATTAATAGGTAATACCATATAAGTATATTTTTCATTATCATCTTTAATATAACAAGGAGCTTTTGAATTCATAAAAAATATACTTACCTTTTCATCATCTACTACTTTTAAGGCATCAATAAGAAATCTTGGATTAAAACCTATCTTTATATCAGCACCATTTTTTTCTATATTTATGTTTTCATTAAATGATCCTATTGGAGTCTTAATTCCAAGTTCAAGCTTTTCATTATCAATAGAAATAATAACTGGTTTTCTGTCATTTTCTCTTACAAAAATATTAGCTCTTTCTATACAGTTTATTATTTCTTTTTTATCTATAATTATTTTTGTAGAATATTCGTTGGATATCATTTTATCTACATCAAAATATTCTCCATCAATAAGCCTGGTCATTACAATAGTATTATCAAATTCGAAAACAGCATTTGAATCTGTAAAATATATATTAACTACTTTTTCTATTTCTCCGGACAAAATCTTACTTAATTCCATAAGGGTTTTTCCTGGAATTATAACCTTCATTGACTTATAATCCTGTCTTAACTCTATTTTTCTTATTGATATTCTATGTCCATCTAGAGAAATAACCCTTAATACACTCCCATTAATATCAAACAACTCTCCTGTCATTATCTTATTATTATCATTTTGTGATATTGAAAAAATAGTCTGTCTTATTACTTCTTTAAGAGTAAATTGAGAAATAGTTATAAAATCTTTTTTTTCAACATCTTCAAGATAAGGAAATTCACTGCCGTCTTTTCCAGGTATTGAAAAATCTGAATTATCACAGGAAATATTAAGAAGATAGTTGTCATTACTTTTTATATGTACTATATTTTCAGGAAGTTTTCTAACTACATCAGAAAAAAACTTTGCATCAATTGCTATTATTCCGTTTTCTTTTATATCACCCTTAATTTCTGTTTCTATTCCAAGTTCTGTATCATTTGAAACTAATATTATTTTTCCGTTTGATACATTAATAAGTATACACTCAAGTATAGTCATGGTAGTTTTTGATGGAACTGCCTTAGTTACGATATTAACTGCATTTAAAAGATTACTTTTTGAACAATAAAATTCCATGGAGGCCTTCTTTCATAAATAAATTATTATTATTTAAATTATATAGTATAAGTAGTAGGGGTGTTGATATGTTAATAATATAAATAAATGCCCTATTTTATTTAATAAATAAAATAATCAGTATGTTGATTTATCTTTTTTCTAATATTTTTTTTATATCCTCAATTTCCTTTTTTGTCTCCGAATTTGAAGATAATTCAATGTTTATTTTGTTAATACTGTTTATAACAGTGGAGTGGTCTCTGTTTCCTACTGCTTTCCCAACTGCTGTCTGTGAATTATCCGTCAAATTGCGGCAAAGCCAGGTAGCAACCTGTCTTGGATGTGTAATCGAATGATCTCTTTTTGTAGAATTAATTTCTTCAACAGGAATGTTATAATAATTACATACAACATCTATTATTTCTTTCATTGATAATTTTTTATTTTCACTTACAGTTACATATTCCGATACAGAGCTTTTTACTACTTCCATATTAAGATCTATATTATTGATATGAAGAGCTTTTAATTTATTAAATGCCCCTTCAAGTTCTCTAATGTTATTTTTTATATTAGTAGCAATATAATCTATAATTTCATTTGAAAGATAGATATTATTAATATCAGAATATCTTTGAAGAATAGCTACTCTTGTTTCATAATCCGGAGCTTCTATAGATGCAGTTAGTCCCTGTTGAAATCTGGTTCTCAATCTTTCAGATATTTCTTCTATATCCTTTGGCTGTTTGTCTGAAGATAATACTATTGCTTTATTTTCAGATTGAAGTTCATTAAATGTATTGAAGAATTCATCCTGTGTGGCTTCTTTATTAATAAGAAATTGTATGTCATCGAGAAGGAGACAATCAACATTTCTGTATTTTTCTCTTAATTTATATGTAGAATTCTCTCTAATATTTTTTATAACTTCATTAGTAAATGCTTCACTTGTAGAGTATAATACTTTTTTTGTAGGATCTATTTTTAAAATATAATTTCCAATAGCATGCATTAAATGAGTTTTTCCTACTCCGCTGTTTCCATATAAAAACAAAGGATTAAATTCCATACCGGGATTTTCAGCAACTGCCAGTGCTGCTGAATGAGCAAATCTGTTATTTTTTCCTACAATAAATGTTTCAAAAGTATATTTATCGTTTAGATTAGATACATTATAATAGGAAGAAACTGGTTTAATTGTATCTTTTGATACTGATATATGATTGATAAAAACTATACTGTATTGATTTCCAGTCAATTCTTCCATAGCAACTTCTAATGGAGTTTTGTATTTTTTACTGTAGTAATCAATCCCTATTCCTTCATCTTCCTCAAACGGGATCATAATGTATACTGTATTTCCCTCTATTGAGTCAATAACAAGAGGATTAATAAAAGTACGATATGCTGCATCGGTCATATCATATTCATTTTTTGTTTTATTCTTTATATTTTCCCAGACTTTGTATAATTCTTCCATTTAAATCTCCAGTCAATAACGACAATCTATGTTATTTTATCACAAAATATTTTTTGTAGCAAAAACTTGTAAGGGTTTACATTTTTATATATAGAGTTGACGTAATATTATCCACATTTTGTTGATAACTTGTTGATAAAACATAGAAAATTATACAATAACATTTAATAT
>JAEEGL013710793.1_pt1 | contig 14208 bp, 8 predicted proteins | sample 9134231 | NCBI WGS metagenome assembly JAEEGL01 (sample SAMN16246548, study PRJNA631951) | gut metagenome | biome: gut microbiome; feature: rumen; material: fiber-attached | host: Bos | place: Iran: Karaj | collected 2018-10 | reverse complement strand
CGGGAGCATACCGACGAGATCCGCTACGACGAGGGTGAAGACTGGGTTGCAGAGTTCCTGAGATTCCCCGTGGAGCGCCAGCCCGGCACTTATTTCTGCTACAATACCATCGGCACCTATATGCTCTCGGCAATCGTACAGAAAGTTACAGGCGAGAAGATAGTGGACTATCTGCAGAGCCGTCTTTGGGCCCCTCTGGGGATTGAGAAACCCTTCTGGAATGAGTGCCCGATGGGTATCAACTACGGTGGCTGGGGCCTCTGTCTAAAGACCGAGGACATGGCCAAGGCGGGTCAGATGCTGCTGCAGAACGGACAGTATAATGGCAAGCAGGTGCTGCCTGCAGAGTGGGTTGCCGAAATGTCAAAGGCACAGATTGACAACCGCCCCGAGGATTTCGATCCCGACAATGATACGAATCCCGACTGGCACCAGGGCTACTGCTATCAGATGTGGCGCTGCCGCCACAACGCTTTCCGCGCTGACGGAGCATATGGCCAGTTTATCATCGTGATGCCCGACAAGGATGCCGTGATGGCCATCACCGCCGACGTGCAGAACATGACGACCGAACTTAATCTGGTCTGGGATTATATCCTGCCTATCCTGTAGACTGATTACATTCCCATTCCGCTTTCACCACCGGTGGGAACGCTGATGCCTCCGCCGGAGGTGTTCCGATCCACATCGTCGTTATGGATGGTGCGGGAGACTTTCTTGCCGCCGCCGCGCATCTCGCCGAATGTGTAGCTGATGTGGACTCCGATGCCCTGAATGGGTACTTTCTGGATGTTGTCGGAGGTGAAGTCCTTGCCTTCGGAGTATTGGTGAATTGTCAGATATTTGGAGAACAGAGGAGTCATTCCCTGGACGGTCAAACTGAGTTTGTCGTTCAGGAAATTCTTGGTCAGACCGAGCATGCCGAATCTGAAGCCCTCGCCGTAGCCCTGAAGGTCTATGTCGCGGCCACGCAGGAAAGTCATGACGCTCAGGCGCATGTCCCAGAAGATGCTGGTCTGGCATCCGGCGAACAGGCCGCCGTCCCATCCGCTGTTGGACTGATCTAGCTGCTTGCTGTTGTATATTACATAGTCCAGGTCACCGTTCATGAACAGGCGGGTCTTGGAAGTGATGTTCCAGTTGCCGTATACGTCCAGACCGGTGCTGCTGTGACGGACAATGTTGCCATATGTGCTATTGAGCACACTGCCGTCATAGAACGAATATTCGCTTATGCCGCTGTTGCCGAACCGTTCTCTAAGGCGCAGGCTGAGGACAACCTTGGGGGTTGCCATGTTGTAGGCGAAGACTACCCGGTGGTTTCTCTCTGCACGTACATCGGGATTTCCATAAGACTTGGCATTGGGGTCTATCTGGTTAACATAAGGGTTGAGAGACTCAATGCCCGGTCTGCGGATACGCATGTTGTAGCTCAGGCTCAGGTTGCCCATCTGAGACAGGTTCCATTGAACGCTGGCGTTGGGCACCAGATTGCCGTAGTTGATGTTGAAGTCTTTGTCCGCGAGGTCATAATCGACCATCTGGAAGGTGTGCTCGTAGCGGAGACCGGCGGTGAGGACAAACTGCTTGACCGTGGCGGTGTACTCGGTGTAGGCAGCTCCGATATGGTTGTAATAGTCGTATATGCTGGGAATGCCGTTGTAGGCATCATTGGCGCTGTTGTGCCTGAATATATATTTCAGACCGCTGGAGAGTGTCTGGTTGGTTCCGATAGGGGAGGTGTAGTCTGCCTGGAAGGTGTGCTCCGAGGTTAAGTCGTCGCTCACTGAAGTGCGCTCCTCATGACGGCCGTCATCGTAATCCAGAACGTTGAGGCCCTCGTTCTTCATGGGATTGCCGGAATACTGATAGGAGAAGGTGAGCATTTTGTCCTTATTGCCGGCGAAGGAGTGCTGATAGTCGAAGCTGGCATTGATGAAAGACATCGACGACTTGTTGTCAGTATTCTGACCGTAGCCGCCCGAAGGGACTCCTGATATTATATAGTTGACGCGGCTGTCGTATGCAAGAGAGTGGTTATTAAAACCGTTTATACCTACGGTCAGATTGAACAGGTTCAGGGTATCCGGCTCGAATCCGACGCTCAGGTTGCTGAACGTTCCCCTCTGCCTTGCTTCGCCGAGAGCGGTGTTTTCAATGGATGTCAGACTGGATTTATAGGTGGTTGTGGAGGCTACTTCCACGTCGGCCAGGCGCTCGTACATAGCATGGATGTTGGCGCCGAAGGTCCATTTACCCTTCTGAGCATTGACACTTACGCCGCCGTCCAGACGCCCGCGGGTGTCGACGCCGCCCATGACGGTTCCGTAAACGCCGTCCTTAACCACGCTGCTGGAAGAACCGCTCATGGTCTTGACATCCAGGATGCCACCGGTGCCTTCGGCATCATATTTGGCGCCGGGATTGGTGACCACCTCGATACTCTTGATGAGGCTGGCTGGCATTACTTTGAACATCTGCGAAGGGTTGTTGCTGAGCATCTGGTTGGGACGCCCGTCTACATAGACTTTAAAGGAGGACGATCCGTTCACGGTGATGTTGTCCTGTGCGTCCACGGTCACCATCGGGACTTTGCGCAGCAGATCCAGCGCGGTCATGCTCTTGGCGTCGATGTCGTGCTCCACATCGTAGCTGAGCCGGTCGGCGCCGATCTTCACCAGCGTTCGAAGCGCCGATACGGAGGATCCCTTGAGCGTTTCGGCATCGTTCTCTATCAGGATTTCGCCCAAATCGATAGTCTTGCCCGCGGCGTTCACCTCCTTCTCTATGGTCTTGCGCCCCATGTTCTCGATCTTGACGGTGAGTGGACCAGTGGCGATGGTCTTGAGTAGGAAGGCGCCTGTGGAGTCGGTGATCGTGTAGGTAAGGTTTTCTCCCGAGCGGAGCAGCTGTACGATGGCGGCGACTTCGCCTTCAAGTGTCTCTGCGTCCTTTACGGTGCCTTTTATGGTGGTTTGTGCGAATATTGCGTTGCTGAAAGAAATCAGTATTGCTATCAGTATATATTTAAGTGTGATCGTGCTTTTCATGAATCTGTGTGCCTTTGTGGCGGCGGCAAAAATAGTATATTTGTAATATGATTGAATACGACCAGCAATTGTTTTTACTAATAAACGGATTCTGGAGTCCTTTTATTGACCCGGTCATGAAACTTCTTTCCGCAATTGCGGTTTGGATTCCCCTCTACATCGTGCTTGCGGTCGCGGTTTTCTTCCGCAAGAATTACGCCACGCAGTGTGGTGGATACGCCATTCAAAGGCATATTTCTGCCAAAAAGTTCTGGTTGGCGGGCCTCGCTGCGCTGGCTGTCTGCATATTGGGATATCTGTTTTGTGATTGGGGAAGCAATCTGGTCAAATGGCTGGTGGCGCGCCCGCGGCCGGGATATGATCCCGCCACAGCTGGCGGCCGTTTCCCCACGGGTACGGGCTCTCCCTATGGCTTCTTCTCCGCGCACGCGGCCAATACAATATGCTTTGCAGTCTTGATTTCCAGGATCTTGGGGCGTCGCTGGCTGATGATATGCATGGTAGTCTGGAGTCTGCTGGTTTCCTACAGCCGTATCTATCTCGGATATCACTTCCCGCTGGATGTTGCGGTCGGATTGATTTATGGCTTGTGTGTAGCAATTTTACTCACACGCCTGTATATCTTTGTGATCGATAAAATTGCTGATAAATACCCGCCGGAATATGGAGAATAGTTTTCTGTTTCAGATAGCCAAGGCCTATGCCTCACAGGGAGATATCCCTCTGAGGAGGTGTCTGTTTGTGTTTCCGAGCCGCCGTTCGTCGCTGTTCTTCCAGAAGTATCTGGGGCAGTGCAGCGGAAAGCCGATAGTCTCGCCCGACATGCTCACCATAAGCGATTTGTTCGCGCGGCTGTCGCCCTTTAAGAGAGGGGATAAGATACAGCTCCTGTATATCCTTTGGCAGCAGTATTGCGAGGTTGGCGCCCGTCATGGCCGTCTCACTGAGAGTTTCGACGATTTCGTCTCGCTGGGCGAGACCCTGGCCGCCGACTTTAACGATATCGACAAGTATCTGGCCGATCACGCCAAACTGCTCGCCAACATCCGGGATCTCCGCCAGCTGGACAGTGGCTACGAGTTCCTGTCGGAGGATCAGAAAGATGCGCTCAAGCGCTTCTGGGGTGTGATTGCATCGGGCAAAGAGAGCAAGGCCCGCGAGCAGTTCCTAAGCCTTTGGGAGATTTTGGATGAACTCTATGTAGCTTTCCAAGACACTCTGCAAGAAGCAGGAATAGCCTATGAGGGGATGCTGCAACGCGAAGTGGCTGAGCGTATTAAGGAGGGCGATACCGCTGCCGTCGCCCAGGCGCTGTCGGGTTACGACCGCATTGTGGTCATCGGCCAGAATGCCCTGTGCCCTTGCGAGACGGCTCTATACAATTATATCAAGACCGATTTTGACGGCGACTTCTACTGGGATTTCTATGGCGAATGTCTGCAGGACGAAGCCAATAAGGCATCGCGGTTTATCCGGTCTTATATAGATGATTATCCTCATCGATATAATATAGAGGCAGAGGCGGCTCAGCGCCCCGAAATCACGGTGGTGGCGGCCTCCAGCACGGTGGCTCAGGCCAAGGCGGCGGCTTCTTTCCTGGCGGAATCTTCGGAAGATTCCACCGCGGTGGTGCTTCCCGACGAAAACCTGCTGATGCCGCTGCTCAACTCGATCCCGGAGAATATCCGGCACATCAATGTTACGATGGGCTACGGCCTGCACAACAGCTCCACCGCATCGCTGGTGGACATGATGGCGGCGCTGCAGCTGGACAGTCGCGCTGCCGGCTTCTACCACAAGGATGTCACGGCAATTCTGAACCATCCCTTCCTGCGCACAATCTGCCCCGAAGCTGTGGCAAAGATCAAGCAGGATATGGTCAAGGATAATGTGGTATACGTCCCGGAAGAGACGTTTGCCACAGATGAAGTGTTGAGGCTCATTTTTACTCCCAAAGATGATGTCGGCGGGATATGTGACTGGCAGATGGCGGTTCTCGGCGCAATAGCCCCTTCACTGCCGGAGATAGAGCGGGAGTTCGCCCACGGCTATTATACATCGGTGAGCCATCTGAAAGACTTGCAGATAGATATGGCTCCGCGCACCTATTTCAGATTCCTGCGCGAGGTGGCTTCCCGCCTCACGGTGGACTTCCGTGGAGAGCCGCTCAGCGGCCTGCAGGTGATGGGACCGCTGGAGGTGAGGGCCATCGATTTCGATATCCTCATCGTACTTTCGGTAAACGAAGGCATTTTCCCTGCCAAAGTGCAGAACGACAGCCTGATACCCTATAATGTAAGGCACGGCTTCGGCCTGCCCGTTCCGGAGTTGTTCGACTCTATCGCCGCCTATCATTTCTACCGCAGCATCTATCGCGCAAAGAAGGTGGTGCTCATCTATGACTCCCGCACCAAAGGGATGCTGAGCGGGGAGGAGAGCCGGTTCATCAAACAGCTCAAATATCACTACGGCTTCGAGATGAAGCAGATGAGCGTCGATCTTGAGATAAAGCCGGTGGAGGGTGAGACCCGGGACGTGGAGAAGACCCCCGAGGTGCTGCGGATGATGCACGACCACTTCTTCGTCCCCGATGCGGAGGGCAAGTATAAGGCGCTGTCGGCAAGCAGCGTGATGCAGTATATGGAGTGCCCGCTCAAGTTCTATTATTCGCAGATTGTCGGTCTGGCAGAGGAGGAAGAGGTCAGCGAAGAGTTGGATGCAGGGCAGTTCGGCGACACTTTCCACCATACCATGCAGACCATCTACAACCTGGCCGGCATGGGCAAGGTGGTGGAGAAAGCCTGGATTGCCAATCTCCTGAAAGACGAGAATTATATCCGTGAGACCGTCACCAGGGAGTTGAACAAGGTTATCAAACGGAAGGAGGATAGCCCTCTTTCCAAGCGCAATCAGATCACCGCCAACCTGATTGCCGAGATGGTGACAGCTACCCTGAAGAACGATCTCTCCCATGCGCCGTTCACATATCTGGACAGCGAGCACCGCTGCTGCAAGCCTCTCGATATCAATGTCGGAGGTCAGAGACGGCAGGTTTATTTCAAAGGCTTCATAGACCGTCTGGACAAGGACGCTGGCGGGGTGCGCATCTGCGATTACAAGACCGGCTCCGTCAAGGAGGTGAAGAGTTTCCTCGATCCCAAGTGCCTGGATACGATCTTCGACGGCAAGGCCAAGACCTCCTTCCAGCTGCTGACCTATGCAATGCTCATGAATATCGAGGACTCCTCCCTGAAAGAGTTCCAGTTGGCGGTGTACGATGTCAAGAAGCTGTTCAACGGCTCGGTGGAGACCAAATTCTGCCCTTGGGAGACGCTTGAGGAGTTCAATCGGCGTCTGACCGCCCTTCTGGAGGAGATTTTCAACCCGGATGTCCCGTTCACCGCGGTGGAATCCGGCGGCGATTTCCACAATCCGTGCACCTATTGTCCGGCTAAAGCAATCTGTGGGAGGTAACGTTATGGCACAAGGAACGCTCGATATTTTCAAGGCTTCGGCAGGCAGTGGCAAGACCCACACCCTGACCCACAAGTATATCTCCTTTCTGCTTTCTGACAAGGCGGCCAAAGACGCCTACAAGCATATCCTGGCGGTGACCTTCACCAACAAGGCCACCGAAGAGATGAAGAGCCGAATTGTGAACACTCTCTATGAATTGTCGCAAGGACGGGGAGAGGAACTTGACGGGAAGAGCCCTCAGGAGGCGGCATCCATCCGGAGCCGGGCAAAGGAGGCGCTCATCGCCATCCTGCACGACTATTCCAATTTCCAGGTCAGCACGATAGACCGCTTCTTCCAGCAGATTTTCCGCTCTTTTGCCCGCGAACTCGGGAGTTTCTCGAACTACAGGGTGGAACTCCGCGACGAGGATGTTCTCTCGCGCGTGGTGGACGAGATGCTCTCCGGACTGGACGACGACGCCTCGCCCGAAAGCCGGCAGGCCTTCGAAATCATCAACTCCTTTGCATTGGATCAGCTTCGCTACAAATCCAACAGCGGTTATGACAAGAAGTTGCTGGATTTCGCCAAACTGTTTGTAAAGGAAGATTTCAAGATGAAGGCTTCTTCCTACAAGGCCGACAGGGAGAAGATAGCCGCGATTGAGAAGCGTGCGCGGGACATGGCGGCGGAGTTTGAGACCGCTCTCAAATCGCTGTCAAAAGAGGCGATAAAGGCGATTGAGGAGCAAGGACTATCGCTTAAAGATTTCAGCGGCGGCAGCAACGGCGGCATGATGAAGCTGGCAAAGTTTGCCAGACTCAATCTGGAAAGATTGCTGACCGATCAGCAGAAAGAGATGTATCTCGCCGGCCCCCAGGGTTGGTTTACCAAGGGCAAGGATGCAGCGGCGAAGATATCGATGGCTGAGGCTGCCTGCAACCGTGGCGTCAAGCCGGGGCTCGACTCATTGCTGGCCGATATAGTGGCTTTGTTCGACAGGTACGCTGATTATTGCACAGCCGTCATCGTGCGCAACAATGTCGGAGTGATGAAGCTCTTCCGCGGCATCTACGACACCCTCTCCGGATATCTCAAGGAGAACAACATAATGCTTCTGGGCGAGACCACCCAGGCGCTGAACAGGATGATAGGGGAGAGCGATACGCCGTTCATCTACGAACGGGTGGGGAGCTGGATAGACCATTACCTGCTGGACGAGTTCCAGGATTTCTCGCTGATGCAGTGGGCCAACTTCCGCCCCCTGCTGGAGCAGAGCCTGGATGTCGGCTATGACGACCTCATCGTGGGTGACGTCAAGCAGAGCATATACCGATGGCGAGGCAGTGATTGGAACACCCTGGACAGCGGTATCAGGAGTGAACTGGCCGGCCGGGCTTTGAACCCCAGATCTCTGACCGTCAACTACCGTAGCGACAGGGAGATAGTGGAGTTCAACAACTATGTATTCCAGAGTATTACCGACATTGAGACCGGATATTTCGACAATGATGAAACCATAGCGAGGGCTTTTTCCGATTGCCGCCAGGAGATCAAGTCCGACGAAAAAGGCCACGTGAAAGTGACTTACTACGATAAACCGGGAGAAGACGAACCCAACCCGGCGCTTTCGGCTCTGAAGGGTGAGATTGAAGCGCTGGACGCCCTGGGGTATCCCCGCAGTGCGATATACATTCTGGTACGCACCAACGCCAATGCTGCCCAGGTCGCCGAGCAGCTGATCTCGGACGGAATCGACGTGATTACCGACGAGTCGCTGCTTGTGGGCGCATCGACCTTCGTGCAGAGGATAGTTTCGGTTTTGAAATACATTGTCACTCCCGACGATGCCACCAATTTGCTCGTCCTGAAGGAGATCGGTGTCGATATCGCATCGGTGGACTTACGCGGCAATTCGCTGTATGATATCTGTGAGAATATCGTCCGCTCCATGGACCAGACGCTGCTGGAGGGCCAGATGCCTTACCTGATGACCTTCATGGACCTGGTGCTGGACTACATGCGGGACTATGGCTCCGATATGTCGGGATTCCTGCGCTGGTGGGACGAGACGGGCTGTCAGCAGGCTGTGTCGGCTCCCCGCGGCGCCGATGCGGTGCGCATAATGACCATCCATAAGGCCAAGGGCCTCGGATGCCCGGTGGTGATAATGCCTCTTTTCTGGGAGCCTCTTACGCCGCGCTCCGATGTGCCCAACTATATGTGGTGCGAAGACCTCTCACCGCTGGATTCGGGACTGTTGCCGGTCGAGTTCAAGCAGAATGTCGCCGAGAGCACATTCCGAGGCGACTACGAGAAGACGTCGCTGCTCTACAAGATGGATGCGCTCAACACCGCCTACGTGGCCTTCACCCGCGCCAAGCACGAACTGATAGTCTTCGCACAGAAAAAGCCCTCCAGAAAAGGCATCTCGGATATGCTCTACGCAAAGCTTGCTGCGGACGGCAAACTTGTCGATGATGTTTACGAAGTAGGAGAGAGAAAGCCTTATTCCCCAAAGGATGACGGTGAACAGAAGGTGGAACCCATGCTGCTTGCAGGTTACAACTCCATCCCGATGGAAGGTACCTCTGACGGCCGCAAACGTCTGGCACTGGTTTATCGCGGCTCGGACTTCTTCGATCCCGAGGGGCGGGATGCCGCCCGGGCGAGGGGCATCGTGCTCCACGATATCCTCTCGCGGATAAATGTCCCGGATGACCTTGAGCCGGCTGTCGCCGATGCGGTGGCTTCCGGCGAACTGCCAGCGGCGGAGCGGGAGGCGACCGAAAAGCTTGTTGCCGGCATGCTTGCCCAGGCCGAACCCTACGGCTGGTTTGCCCCTGGAGCGGAGCATCTCAACGAACTCTCCATCATAGATACCGACGGCAAGGTATATCGCCCCGACCGGGTTATCGTAAACGGCGGCAAGGCCGTGGTGGTCGATTACAAGTTCGGCTCCCAGCACAGCGGCTACCGCTCCCAGGTCGGCCGCTACATGCGGATGCTGCGCGAGATGGGCTACAGCGATGTCGAGGGATATCTTTGGTTCGCACTCGAGAATAATATCGAAGAAGTTTGTTAACTTCGCCTTTGAGATGAAAGGCAAGCTCTATCTGATCCCTTCGCCGCTGGGCGAGGGCGACCCCCGCGAGGTTCTCGGCGGAGCCGTGTTCGATTGCATCAGGCACATCCGTACGTTCGTGGTGGAGGAGACGCGCACCGCGCGCCGTTTTCTCTCAGCCGCAGGCCTCAAGGGCAGCATCGACTCCCTGACTTTCTATGAGTTGAACGAGCATACCGCCGAGGCTGACGCCGCCGGCTATGTGGCGCTTCTGGAGGGTGGCGAAGATGTCGGCCTTATCAGCGAGGCGGGCCTTCCTGCAGTGGCCGACCCGGGCAGCATCCTGGTCGCCGCGGCGCATCTGAAAGAGATAGAGGTGGTGCCGCTGGTGGGACCTTCGTCGCTCATGATGGCCCTTATGTCGTCGGGCATGAACGGACAGTCGTTCGCCTTCACCGGTTATCTTCCCGTCAAGCCGCAGGATCGCAAGGCTCGCCTTGCAGAGCTGGAGAAACTCTCGCGCCGCACCGGCCAGACACAGATCATCATCGAGACGCCTTACCGCAACGACGCCCTGCTGGCCGACATGCTCGCGACGCTGTCCCCCGACACCAGAATCTGCATCGCCGCCAATATTACACAGCCGGACGCCTTTATCCGCACCCGCACCGTTGCGCAGTGGCGCAAAGATGTGCCTACCATTGGCAAGCGTCCGTGCGTATTTGTATTATCGGCTTAATATCGTACCGTCATGAATAAAAATGGAGTAATAGAGCTGCGCGACGTCAAGTTCCACGCCTATCACGGATGCCTTCCCGGGGAGCGCATCACCGGGGCGGATTATGTGGTGAATCTGAGCTGCACGCTGGATCTGCGCAAGGCGGCTTCGAGCGACGAGGTGAAGCATACAGTCGATTACTCCCTGCTATACAATATAGTCAAGGATGCGATGGGCACTCCCGTAAATCTTCTGGAGAAGGTGGCGGGTACGATTCTGAAGAATGTTCGCCGTTTTGCGCCGCAGGTTAAGAGCGCCACCGTGACGGTGTGCAAGCTGATGCCGCCGTTCGAATACGCCGCGAACGCCATCGAAACAGAAGGGACAAAGGCCTGCGTGACAATGAGTTTTTGATATGAAAAAAGCGGCCTTCATAACTCTCGGATGCAAACTCTCCTTTGCCGAATCGTCCACCTGGGCGCGCGAGTTCGCCGCGGCGGGCTACGAGATAGTCTCCGAGAAGGAAGTTGCCGATATCTATGTGGTAAATACATGCTCCGTGACAGCCACGGCCGACAAGAAGGGACGCAACCTGATCGGCCGCCTGCACCGCCTCAATCCCGATGCAAGGATTATTGTGGCGGGCTGTCAGGCGCAGTTGCGGCCCGAATTGAGACACTCGCCGGGCGTCTGGGCGGTCGTGGGTTCCGAGTATAAAAAGGATTTATACCGCATTGCCACCGCCGAAAATCTTGATCAAACGGTTTTCATCGAGCCGATAGAGAAGTCGCACGACTATTTCCCCGCTTATTCGTCAATCGGCCGCACCCGCGCCTTTCTGAAGGTTCAAGACGGCTGTGACTATCACTGCACCTATTGCACTGTGCCTCTGGCGCGGGGCAACAGCCGGAATGCCCCGATTGCGGACATCGTGGCCCAGGCGCGTGAAATCGCCGCCGCCGGCTTCAAGGAGGTGGTGCTTACGGGCGTCAATACGGGCGATTTCGGCAAGACCACACACGAATCCTTCCTGGATCTGATCAAGGCTCTCAACGATGTGGAGGGGATTGATCGTTATCGTATCTCGTCGATAGAACCCAATCTGCTGACCGATCCGATGGTGGACTGGATAGCCTCCGGCACCAAGTTCCTGCCGCACTTCCACATCCCGTTGCAGTCGGGCTGCGACCGCATCCTGTCGGCCATGCGCCGCCGCTACAGCACCGCCTTTTTCCGCCGCAAGATTGAGTACATCCGCTCGAAGATGGACAATGTGTTCTTCGGCATCGACGTGATCGTCGGTTTCCCGGTGGAAAAGGAAGAGGATTTCGAGACGACCCTTCGCTTCCTGGAGGAGACCCGTCCGGCATTCATCCATATCTTCCCCTATTCGCGGCGCGCCGGCACCCTGGCGGCAGACTTTCCCGACCAGGTGAGTGACGATGAGAAGAAACGCCGCGTGGCGGTCCTTGAGGAGCTCTGTGCTAAACTCAATGACGAATTCTATGAGGCCAACCGCGGCCGTCGCGACGAGGTGCTTTTCGAAAGCACCGAGAAGGACGGCATGATGCACGGCTACAGCCGCAATTACATAAAGGTCGAGAGGCCCTACGACCCCTCGCTTGTAGGACAAATAGTGGAGGTGGAGTTATAACATGGCAAACAAAGTGATATTCTTGGGCACCGGCACTTCATCGGGCGTTCCCATGCTCGGATGCGGGTGTGAGGTGTGCCGTTCGACCGATGTGAAGGACAATCGGCTGAGGAGTTCAATCTATGTGGAATACGAAGGATTGAAGCTTCTGGTGGACTGCGGCCCCGACTTCCGGGGGCAGATGCTTCGGGAAAAGATATCGCATGTGGATGCCATCCTGCTGACGCACAATCATAAAGACCACACCGGCGGCCTGGACGACGTGCGCAGTTTTAACTATTTCGAGAAGCGGGCGTTCCCCATCTATTGCGAGGAGTATGTCCAGGAATCGCTCAAACGGGAGTACAGCTACGCCTTTGCCGAGAATCCCTATCCAGGCGCCCCGCGTTACGAGCTGCACACCATCACCGATTCTCCCTTTGAGATTGGCGGAGTGGAGATATTCCCGGTGCGTGCCCTGCATTTCACCCTGCCGGTGCTCGGCTTCCGATTCGGCAAGTTCGGCTATCTGACCGATGCAAGCAAAATATCGGAAGAGAGTATCGACAAATTCCGCGGGGTGGACACCTTTGTCATAAACGCTATCCGCTTCACGCGGCATATTTCGCACTTCACTCTGGAACAGGCACTTGAAGTTGCCGCCAAGGTGGGCGCAAAGCAGACCTTCATGACCCATCTTTCGCACCAGCTGCCCCGCCACGAGGATCTTTGCAAGATTCTTCCCGCCGGCGTGGCGCCAGCTTTCGATGGGTTGCGTATTGACTTTTAGTCTTCTTTTTTCTAACTTTGAAGGTTAGATTCTAATCTTCAAAAGATATGGCATTTAACTCAATCAGCATCGATCTGGGTGCAACCAGCGGCAGGGTTGTCCTGGCCCGTCTGGACGGCAAACTGGAGCTGGAAGAAGTACACCGCTTCTCCAACGGTTTCTCCACCATAGCCGGCCGCACCTATTGCAATCTTTATTATTTGTTCGACGAAATCCGCAAGGGACTCAAGAAGGTCGGAGCCATGGGACTCGACATTGCCTCTATCGGTATAGACACCTGGGGCGTGGACATAGTTTGCGTCGGCCGTGACGGTCATATCCTCTCGCAGCCGCGCGCCTATCGTGACCACTACACCGACGGAATGATGGAGGAGTACTTCAAGATAGTGCCCAAGGACGAGGTTTACCGCCGCACCGGCATACAGTTCATGAACTTCAATACGCTGTTCCAGCTGTTCACTCTCCATCGCGAGGGCAACTCCTCGCTGGAGGCCGCCGACAAGGTGCTGTTCCTGCCCGATGCGCTCTCATATCTGCTCACAGGCAAGATGGTGTGCGAATATACCATCCTATCTACATCCCAGTTCCTGAACCCTTACGACAAGAAGATAGACGAAGGTCTGCTGGAGGCTGCGGGAGTAAGCCCCAAACTGTTCCCCCAGATAGTGATGCCGGGCCATATTGTAGGCAAACTCACCGACGAACTTGCGCGCGAGACGGGACTTGGCGCCGTGAAGGTTGTGGCCGTCGCAGGTCATGACACCGGTAGCGCCGTGGCCGCTGTGCCCGCCGCTACGAAAAACTTCGCATATCTCTCCTCCGGCACCTGGTCGCTCATCGGCATAGAAGCTTACGAACCGATTATCGGCGAGGAGTCGTTCAAGGAAAATTATACAAACGAAGGCGGTATCGACGGCACCATCCGCTTCCTGAAGAACGTCACCGGAATGTGGCTGCTGGAACAGTGCCGCGTCAAGTGGAAAGAGCAGGGCAAGGACTACAGCTACCCGCAGATCGTGGAGATGATGGGCAAGGCGAAGCCATTCGTCTCGTTCGTCGATCCCGACGACGCATCGTTCGCTGCTCCGGACGATATGGAGCAGGCCATCAAGGATTACTGCCGCTCCCATGGCGAACCCGTGCCCGAGGATGACTGCGCCATGGTGCGCTGCATCTTCGAGAGCCTGGCGCTCAAATACCGCAACGTGATTGATACTCTCAACGCCAAATTCGTGAAGGAACCTATCGAGGTGCTGCACATCATAGGCGGCGGCAGCAAGAACGCCCTGCTGAACCAGATCACCGCCAACGCCACCAAGCTGCGCGTGCTCGCCGGCCCTTCGGAGGCGACCACCATCGGCAACGTGATGATTCAGGCCCGCGCCGCCGGCCTTGTGGATACCAAGGAAGACATGCGCCGCCTTATCGGCGAGAGCATCACCACCGAGGAATATCTCCCCAAGGACGGCCCGGTATGGGATGCCGCTTATGCAAGAT
>JAEEGL011216986.1_pt1 | contig 14208 bp, 9 predicted proteins | sample 9134231 | NCBI WGS metagenome assembly JAEEGL01 (sample SAMN16246548, study PRJNA631951) | gut metagenome | biome: gut microbiome; feature: rumen; material: fiber-attached | host: Bos | place: Iran: Karaj | collected 2018-10 | reverse complement strand
GGGGACCCAGTGCCGCGGCCAGTTCGAGAGCCGCATGAAGGGACTCATCGATGAGATCCGCAAACAGGGCAATATCATCCTCTTCATCGACGAGGTCCACAGCATCGTGGGCGCCGGAGACGCGGAGGGCAGCATGAACGCGGCCAATATCCTGAAGCCCGCCCTTTCCAGGGGAGAGATCCAGGTCATCGGCGCCACTACCTTTGCGGAATACCGGAAGCACATCGAAAAGGACAGCGCCCTGGAGCGCCGCTTCCAGCCCGTGACCGTAACGGAGCCCTCTGTCAGCGAAAGCGTTGAGATCATGAAGGGCATCGCCCATTACTATGAGGAATACCACTGCGTCAAGATCTCGGAGGAGATGTGCCGACAGGCGGTGCTCCTTTCCGAGCGTTACATCACGGACCGGTTCCTGCCCGATAAGGCCATTGACCTGCTGGACGAGGCCTGCAGCGACGTGAATCTGAAAAACAGGGACATCAGCCGCTCCGCGGAAATCAAAAAGGAACTGGAGGCGCTGGCTTCCCAGCGGGAGAAGCTCCTGTCAGCCCCCTCCGGCGGCGACAGTCAGGACTACGAGCAGCTGGCTGCCCTGCGCACCAGCGAGTTCCAGCTGGAAGAGGAGCAGAAGCGCCTTGCGGACAAGGGCTGGCCGGAGCTGACGCTGGAAAACCTGGCAAGGGTCATTGAGCTTTGGACCAAGATCCCCGCCAGCAGCATCAAAGAGGATGAATTCCAGCGCCTCAGCAAGCTGAATGATCGCCTGAAAGCGCATATCATCGGCCAGGATGAGGCTGTGGACACCGTTTGCGCCGCCATCAAGCGCAACCGGGTGGGCATTTCCGCCAAGCGGAAACCGGTCTCCTTCATTTTCGTGGGCTCCACCGGCGTAGGCAAAACGGAACTGGTCAAGCGCCTGGCCGCCGATCTCTTCGATTCCCCCGAGTCCCTGATCCGGCTGGATATGTCCGAATTCATGGAAAAGCACGCCGTCAGCCGCATCATCGGCTCCCCTCCGGGCTATGTCGGCTATGATGAGGCGGGGCAGCTGACGGAAAAGATCCGCCGGAAGCCGTACAGCGTCGTGCTGTTTGATGAGATCGAGAAGGCCCATCCCGATGTCATGAACATTCTGCTTCAGATCCTGGACGACGGTCACATAACCGATGCCCACGGCAGGACCGTGAACTTCGAAAACACGGTGATCATCATGACCACCAACGCAGGCAGCGACCGGAAAACCGCCAGCGTCGGCTTCAACCGCAGCCTTACCGAGCAGGGGAAGGACAGCTCCATGAAAGCCCTCAATGAATTCCTGCGGCCGGAGTTCATCAACCGGGTTGACGCGGTGGTCTCCTTCAACCGCCTCTCGGAGAAGGATTTCACGGAGATCGCCAGACTGATGATGACCGAACTGAAGGAGAGCATGGCAGACCGCGGCTATACGCTGGCCTTCGACGAAGCCGTCCTCAGCTACCTCGCAAAGAAGTCTTATTCCGTGGCCTACGGCGCGCGCAATCTCCGGCGCCTGATCCAAACCGAGGTGGAGGACGCGATCACCTCCGTTCTGATCGACAACTACGAGCAGCATTACACCTTCCTTTCCGTCACGGCAGAGGAGGAAAAGGTGAAGATCACCCCGAAAAAGTGAGTGTTCCTGCCATTGGCAAGGCCGGGAAACCGTTGGTTTCCCGGCCCGTTTTTTAACCCTGTTCCTTGCCGTCCAGCTTTTGGATACGCCGACGGAGGCTTTCACAGAATTCCTCCGCGGCCTCCATACTCGTGCTCTCAGTCAGGATCCGCAATTCACCGATCCCGTGCCTCCGTACGCTGGCAGTGGCCTCTCCCTGCCGGAGCAGCACACCGTTTACCGTTTCCGCATCCCGGTCCTGTGACAGCATACGGAGGACCGTCGTGTCGGCGCTGTCGAGCTTTATGACCTGCTCACGGCTGTGGTATTCCGGCAGCGTATCCATGAAATCGGCAAGGCGCAGCGGCCCCCCCAATTCGTGCAGCCTTGAAAACAGACGCAGGGCGAGGGTCATCCCGTCACGGCACCAGGGCGCCTCACGCCAGAGCTTGCGGGCGTCTTCACCGTCCCGCTCCAGGCGGTAAACCGTGCCGTTTTCATCTTCGGCGATCCGCTCCGCCAGATAAGGCGCGTCATAAGGAAGAGCCACCGCATCAGCGCCGCAGCGCAATTCAGCCGCCGCCATCCCGCAGAGCAGCATATTCCAGGGCCAGACTCTGCCTTTTTCGTCCACTGCGGATAAGGTGAAGCCGTCCCCCGAGAGACGAAGCTCAGGTACACCGTCTGAGGGAGGTACGATCTCCGCTCCGGCCCGCAGCAGTCCGCTGCGCAGCAAATCATTGGAGCAGGCGAGCTTTCGCCCGTCCAATCCGCCGCAGCTTCGCAGAATAGCGGAAAGGAAAGCCTCTTCTGTGCCGGTCAGCAGTTCAAAGCCGCGGCTGCGCTCAGACGGAAACGCACCGGCGGCTGCGTTCAGCGCGGTCTCCAGCTTTCGCTGGTCCTTTCTCGGAAGCGGAAGCGAATCCCGGTCAAAGAAGCGGATGACGGTCCGGCTGCCTTCCCGGCGGCAGAACAGGCTTTCCTCCAGATCATAGATTGCGGTCATCGCAGCGGCGGCGGCAGGAAGAGCGGTATCCATGAAAAACGTCCGTTTCCCGGCGCTTCCCGCGCCGATAAGAAAGGCTTCCGCAAGCAGCCTGGCATAACCACCGTCACCTGCCGCCGCGCCTACCCTGTCCGCCGGGCACCCGCGTCCCATTCGCAGGAGTTTCTCCGGCGTCAGCTCCAGCTCATCCTCTCCGAGGATCAGCCCGCCGGTCTGAAAGCGAAGGGGCCGCACTCCGGGCCCGTGGAGCTGGTCCTCCCCGAGAACGCTGCCGGCAGGAAGCGTGACGCCGGGCCAGACGCGGACACCTTCCAGAAGGAGACAGCCGGCGCCTGCGGTGACGCCCTCCGACAGCACACAGCCGGAGCGGAGCTGGACTTCCCGGCCAAGCCGGACTCCCTGCGCGAGGATCGAATCCTCCACCGTACATCCTGCTTCCAGAAACGCGCCATCCAGGATGCTGCCGGAAACACGGCAGCCCCCGCGCACGACGCTGCCGCCGCCGATCACAGCGTAGGGTCCGAGCCGGCTTCCGGGGGCGACATCTGCTTCCGGTGAGATCCAGCAGGGCCCGCTCACCTCCGCTTTCCGCCCCTGGGGGATGGGAAGCGGAAAACGTCCGTCCAGCACGTCCCTGCAGGTCATGCGGTACGCCTCACAGGAACCAACGTCGTTCCAATAGCCTTCGGCTTCCCAAATGCGAAGGCGGCGGTGAAGGCGCAGCATTTTTGGGAAGACCTCACCGCCAAAGTCCGCGCTGCGTCCCTCGGGGATCTCTGCCAGCACCGAAGGAGAGAGAACGTAGATGCCGGTGTTGATGAGATCGGATACGACCCGCTCGGGGCCCGGCTTTTCCACAAAGCCTTTGATCTGTCCGTCTTCCTCCGCGAGAACCAGGCCGAACTCAGAAGCAGTGTCGCTGCGGCGGACGAGGATCGTCGTATCCGCGCCGCTGAGCCGGTGTTTTTCCATCATGGCGCGCAGGTCATAGGAACAGGCGGCATCGCCGCTGATTACAAGGACGTCGTCGTTTCCCACGAAGTCCCGGCAGGCAAGGACGCTGCCGGCGGTGCCCGCTGCCTGGGCCTCGATCCGGTATTCGATGCTGACGCCCAGATCGCTGCCGTCGCCGAAATGCTCCATGATGACCTGGGGCAGATAGTGGAGCGTCATGCAAAGCTCCGTAAATCCGCACTGGCGCAGCAGCAGTACGATATGCTCCAGCAAGGGCCGGTCAAAAAGCCGGATCATCGGCTTTGGCTTGTTCATGCTGAGAGGTCGGAGGCGAGTGCCCTCGCCGCCGGCGAGAATGATCGCTTTCATCGCTTCTCCCTTTCCGGACGCCTGCAATAGGCTGTCCGGTGATAATTTGACCGAAATCTCCCGGGAAATACGTTCCCGGCGGGCAGGCAGAAAAAACTGGCATGAAATTTTGGCCGGTCTATTGTAATAGCTTGCCTGATTTGGTAAAATTATTGAATCTGGGAGGTTATGTCATGGAAAAGAAAACGAACTCCAAGCCTCGCGGCGATTCGGCTTTCCTTCGCTTCTTCCGGCCTTCCATGCGGTTGTATTTTTCCATACTGGTTGTTTTTGCGATCCTTACCATGGCTTGCCAGCATTGGGAACTGGGGATCATCGAATTGGCGGTATCGTCGCTGCTGCTGCTCTATTCCCGGCTCATACACAGCCGTCAGGAGCATCAGGTCCTGGAATACCTGGGCGCTTCCGTCCGGCAGCAGGAGGACGGGAACACCAATACGATCCTCAGCATGCCTCTGCCGCTGGTGATCTTCAACCTGAAGGACGGCGCCGTCCTGTGGGGAAACGACGCATTTCTGGAAATCACAGGGGAACGGCGGCATCTGTTCGAGATCGGCATCACAGACATGGTGCCGGGCTTCAGCCTGAAGTGGCTTTCGGAAGGACACAAGGAGGCGCCGGAGACCGCGAGCATCGGCGACAGAAAGTTCCGCGTCTACGGGAACACCTTTTCCCTGGAAAACGGCGCTGTCTCTGGCAATGTCTGGGGCATGACCTATTTCATGGACGTTACGGAATACGAGCGTATCTCCGCGGAGTACGCCGCGTCCAGGCCGGTGGTCAGCGTCATCATGCTGGACAACTATGACGAGCTGATCAAAAACCTCAATGAGACCGCGAAATCCGCCATCCTTGCCCAGATCGACCATCGGATCAGCGATTGGACCGCCGAATCCGGGGGCTACCTCTGCCGCTATGACCGGGATCGGTATATCTTCATTTTTGAAGAGAGGCATATGCAGCGTTATCTGGACGGGCATTTCAGCCTTCTGGATTCCGTTCGCGGGCTGCAAAGTCCCAACGGCATCACGGCCACGGTCAGCATCGGCTTGGGCCAGGGGGCGGAGAGCTTTGAGGTGGCATATCAATATGCGATGCTGGGCATAGAAATGGCCCTTTCCCGGGGCGGCGATCAGGCGGTCATCAAGACCCCCCGCAATTTCGAGTTCTACGGCGGCCGGACCGTGGCGGTGGAGCGGCGGACGAAGGTGAAATCCCGGGTCATGGCCTCCGCCCTGGGCGAGCTCATGGGCGACGCCTCCAACATCCTTATCATGGGTCATAAATACGCCGATCTGGACAGCCTGGGTGCGGCGGCGGGCATTTGCTGCATCGCCAGGAAGATGGGGAAGACCGCGAGGGTCGTCATCAACAAGGACACCAATGTGGCCATGCAGATGATCGAGCGTCTGCAGCGCATGCCGGAATACGCGGAGGTTTTCATCGGGGAGCAGGAGGGGGTCATCATGGCGGACAGCAGGACCCTGCTGGTGGTGGTGGATACCAACCGGCCGGATCAGGTGGAGTCCGAGGATCTGCTCATCAGCTGCAACAAGATCGCCGTGGTGGACCACCACCGCCGGGCGGCGGATTACATCGCCAACGCGGCGTTGAATTTCCACGAGCCCTATGCCTCCTCCGCCAGCGAACTGGTGACGGAGCTGCTGCAATACCTGGTGGAGACGGCGGATATCCGGAAAACGGAAGCGGAAGCCGTGCTGGCGGGCATCGTACTGGATACCAAGAACTTCACCATGCGCACCGGCAGCCGGACCTTCGAGGCAGCGGCCTTTCTCCGCCGATGCAGCGCGGATACCACCGAGGTCAAGAAGCTCCTGCAGAACGACCTGCCCAGCACCGTCGCCCGCTTTTCCATCGTGGAAAAGGCGGCGGAATACAAGCCCGGCATTGCCATCGCGGAAAGCCTGGCCTGTCAGGATCGGATCATTGCGGCGCAGGCGGCGGACGAGCTGGTGAATATCTCCGGCATCGAAACCTCCTTTGTCATATATAAAGCGGATGAGACCGTCAATATTTCTGCCCGCAGCATCGGTGATGTGAACGTTCAGGTCATTCTCGAGAAGCTGGGCGGGGGAGGCAACCGCTCCGGCGCGGGCGCGCAGATTCGGGACATGACGGAGGCTGAAGTCAGCGAGAAGCTGAAGGCGGCCATAGACGAATATTTGGATTCTGAGGAAGCAGCGGAGGGAAAATCATGAAAGTCATTTTGAATGCGGACGTAAAGGGCCAGGGTAAGAAGGGGGAGATGATCGAGGTCTCCGAGGGCTACGCCAGGAATTATCTCCTGCCTCGCAATCTGGCGGTAAAGGCAACGGCGGACAATATGAACGCGCTGAAGCTCAAAGAGCAGGCGAAAAAAGCCCAGATCGAGCGTGAGAAGGAACAGGCGAAGGCCTATGCAAAGCAGCTGGGGGCGACGGTGGTAAAGATCCGGGCCAAGGGCGGCGGAAACGGAAAGCTCTTCGGCTCCGTTACCAGCAAGGAGATCGCCGAAGCGCTGAAGGAACAGCACGGCATCAATCTGGAAAAGAACCGCATCGTCCTGGAGGAGAACATCAAGAGCTTCGGCTCCTACGATGTGAAGTGCAAGCTCGGCTATGAGATCAGCGGCACCATCCACGTTCAGGTCACGGAAGAGTAAACGGACAGGGAATACGAAGCAAGGAGGGGAAGCGGAATGGATGAGCTGTTCAACCGGCAGATGCCTCACAGTCTGGAGGCGGAGCAGGCAGTTCTCGGCTCGATCCTGATCGACTCCCGACGCGCTGCCCAGGTGATCGCGGCCCTGAAGCCGGAAGATTTTTATACTGACCTGAACCGGGGCATTTACGAAGTGATCATCTCCATGTTCAATTTCGCAAAGCCCATCGATGCCGTCACCGTTCTGGATGAGATGAAGCTGCAGGGCATCTACAATGCCCAGAGCTCCCAGTCTTATCTGGTGGAGCTCATGAACGTGACGCCCTGGGCGACCAACGTCATGCGCTACGTGGAGATCATCCGGGATAAAGCGCTGCTGCGGAACATCGCCTCCGCAGCGGCCGATATCACTGCCGCCGTCAATGAGGGCACCGCCTCCAGCGAGGAAGTGCTGGAAACGGCGGAGCGCAGGATCTACGCTCTGCGGCAGGGCAAAACACTGGGCGGTCTGGAGCCCATCGCCTCCATTTTGGGCCAGGTCTATCAAAACCTGGCTGAGCTGAGCAAGACCAAGGGCGGCATCCCCGGTCTGCCCACGGGCATCGGCGAACTGGACGAGACCATCATGGGTCTGAAAAAGTCGGACTTCATCATTCTGGCGTCCCGGCCCGGCATGGGCAAGACCAGCCTTGCGCTGAATATGGCGCTGAACGTGGGCAAGAAAACGGGGAAGGCCGTTGCGATCTTTTCACTGGAGATGTCCAAGGAACAGCTGGCCCAGCGTCTGCTCTCCAGCGAATCCTTTGTTGACTCAAAGAAGCTGCAGACGGGTATGCTCACCAGGGACGACTGGCAGAAGCTCAGCGGCGCAACGGCGACCATCAGCCGTACAAAGCTCTATATCGACGACAATTCCGTCATCACCGTCTCCGATATGAACGCGCAGTGCCGCCGCATACAGGACCTGGGCCTGGTGGTGGTGGACTATCTTCAGCTCATGACCTCCGCTACGGGGGACGGAAGCGAAAGCCGCCTGCAGGCGGTGGCTGAGATCAGCCGTATGATGAAGATCATGGCAAAGGAACTGAATGTGCCCGTGCTCTGCCTGAGCCAGCTGAGCCGCGCCAGCACCCAGCGGCAGGATAAGCGGCCCATGCTTTCCGACCTGCGGGAATCCGGCTCCCTGGAACAGGACGCGGATATCGTTCTGGGTCTCTACAGGGAGGACTATTTCAATAAAGAAGCGGAGGATCACAATAAGGCGGAGCTGATCGTCATGAAAAACCGCCACGGCAACACTGAAACCATCCCGCTGCAGTGGAACGCGGCTTACACGACCTATTCTTCCGTGGAGCAGTATCGAGAGGAGCCGTAATGGATGTGCGGGATGCGGTGCTGGAGAGCATCCGGGAAATGGATATGCTGTCCGGCGCGGATAAGGTGATCTGCGCCTTCAGCGGCGGCGCGGATTCCCTCTGCCTGGCGGATGTGCTGCTGTCTCTGGCCCCGGAGCTGGGTTTCCGGCTGGAATGCGCCCATTTCAACCATCTTCTGCGGGGAGATGAATCCCTGCGGGATGAACGCTTTGCCGCCCAGTGGTGTGAACGCCGCGGCCTGGAGCTGCATGTGGGCAGGGGAGACGCGGCAGCCTACGCATCTGAGCACCGCATGGGCATCGAAGAAGCCGCCAGGACCCTGCGCTACGGCTTTCTGGAGAGCCTGGGGGACGATCGGACAAGGATCGCCCTTGCCCATCAGGCGGACGATCAGGCGGAGACCATCCTGCTGAATCTCCTGCGCGGCAGCGGCCTGAAGGGGCTGGGAGGCATTCCGCCCGTGCGCGGACGACTGATCCGTCCCATGCTTGGCGTGAGCAGGGCCGAGATCCTGGAATACCTTGACCGGAGGGAACTGACCTATGTGGAGGACAGCAGCAACCTGGACACTGCCTGCCGCCGGAATAAGCTGCGTCATCAGGTCATCCCCGTGCTGCGGGAACTGAACCCCGCCTTTGCCGAGGTGTGCTGCCGAACGGCGCGTCTCCTGCGCCAGGACGAGGCGCTGCTGGCGAAAATGGCCGATGAGCTGATCAAGCCGGAGGGGGAATGGGCGGTGCTGTCCGCGCCGGAGCTCCTGGCTCAGCCAGCGCCTCTGCAAGCCAGGGCGTTACGGCAGGCAGCGTTCCGTTTCGGCGTTCAGCCGGAGGAAAAGCACATTGCCGCGCTGATTTCCCTGGCCGCTTCGGAGAATCCCTCCGCCAGGATGGACCTTCCCGGCGGGCTGACAGCGCAAAGGCAATATGACCGGCTGCTGCTGTCCCGGCGAAGGGCAGCCGGTTCTTTTCCCGAAACTGACCTGTACTACGGCAGTTGGACGCCCCTTCCACAGCTGAATATGCGCGTTTTCTGGGGTGAAAAGGCGGAAACAGCGAAAATTAACGGTAAATTCACGACTTACTTCTTCAAAAAGAAAGAAATCTGTGGTACTATAAAAGTCAGGCCTCGCCGTGAGGGCGATTTTCTGCGGCTTCCGGGGCGGCCCGGCAAGAGTCTGAAAAAGTGGATGATCCAGGAAAAGATCCCTGCCGCGGAGCGGGAATGTCTGCCTGTGTTTGCCGACGATGGCGGCGTCCTGGCGGTTTTCGGGATCGGGGCGGATGTCCGTGCTGCAGCGCCGCCGGAGACGGCGGATTCGGTTCTTGTCATTGTGGAAAGGACATAGAAATATGAATACGCGCTATTCGTTTGAGACCCTGATCAGCGCCGGTGAGCTCGCGGACAAGGTCGCCGAGCTGGGGGCCGTGATTACCCGCGATTACAAGGACAAGGACACCGTATTTGTGGGTATACTGAAAGGGTCTTTCATTTTCATGTCGGATCTGGTGCGGCAGGTGAAGCTGGACCGACTGGAGATCTGCTTCATGATGGTCTCTTCATACGGCTCCGGTACCCGCAGCTCCGGAAACATTATCATCAAAAAAGACCTGGAAAATGATCTGGAAGGGAAGCACGTCCTGATCGTGGAGGATATCATCGACAGCGGCAATACCCTGACTTATCTGAAAAAATACCTGGCCAACCGAAAGGCTGCTTCCGTCAGGATCTGCACGATCCTTGACAAACCCTCCCGCAGAGAGACGGAGCTTGTGCCGGATTATCGCGGCTTTGTGATTCCGGATGCCTTTGTGGTTGGTTACGGTCTGGATTACGACGAACACTTCCGTGAGCTGCCCGAGGTGTGCATTCTGCACCTGGACGGGGAGAACGCGTAAATATTCCCGGAGGAGGATGCTTCTTTGAAGAAGGACAGAAAAAGAGACATCGGCTTTTACGTGCTGATCCTGGTGGTTTTGGTGGCGGTCATCTTTCTTCTGCTCTCCAACAATTCCCCGGAAGGCATGGGATATTCCGAAGTCCGCAGATTGTTTGAAGCCGAAAAAGTGAAGTCCTTTGCGGTGGACGGGGACACGTTGGTTTTGTCCTTCCGGGAGCCCTATGAAGGACGCTATACCGCCAGCCATGAGCTCTACAATTTCGGCGTTTTCTACGAGGACCTTCATGAGCTGATCGACCAGCAGTGGCATGACGGCATCATTGAGGAATACAACTATAATGTCGGCTGGCAGATGCCCTGGTGGCTCAGCTTCCTTCCCTATCTGCTCATTATGGTCGTCTTCGGCGTCCTTTGGTTCGCCATGATGAACCGCGGCATGGGAGGCGACAAGACCGCCATGCGGTTCGGCAAGGCCCGTACCCGCGTCGGCGCCACCGAAAAGAAAGTCACCTTTGCGGATGTCGCCGGGGAAGACGAGGAGAAGGAAGAGCTCCAGGAGATCGTGGAATTCATGAAGGACCCGCAGCGCTATGTGGAGCTGGGGGCCCGCATCCCCAAGGGCGTTCTCCTTGTCGGCCCTCCGGGCACCGGCAAGACCCTGCTGGCCAAGGCTGTAGCCGGGGAAGCCGGGGTGCAGTTCCTCTCCATCTCCGGCTCCGACTTTGTGGAGCTGTATGTGGGCGTGGGCGCCAGCCGCGTCCGTGACCTCTTCGACCAGGCAAAGAAGGTAGCGCCCGCCATCATCTTCATCGACGAGATCGACGCGGTTGGCCGTCAGAGAGGCGCCGGATTGGGCGGCGGCCACGACGAACGGGAACAGACCCTGAACCAGCTGCTGGTGGAAATGGACGGCTTCGGCACCAACGAAGGCGTCATCGTCATGGCAGCCACCAACAGGCAGGATATCCTGGACAAGGCCCTGCTGCGTCCCGGCCGGTTCGACCGGCAGATCTACGTGGGCATGCCCGATGTCAAGGGGCGCGAAGCCATCCTGAAGGTCCACGCCAAGGGCAAGCCCCTGGCGGAGGACGTGAATCTGGCGACCATCGCCAAGACGACCATCGGCTTTACCGGCGCGGACCTGGAAAACCTTCTGAATGAGGCGGCGCTGCTGGCCGCCCGCCGCAACCGCCGTTTCATCACCATGGCGGAGATCGAGGAGGCCATGATCAAGGTCATCGCCGGTCCCGAAAAGAAGAGCCGTGTGGTGTCCGATCAGGAGCGGAGGCTGACGGCTTTCCACGAGGCGGGTCACGCCGTAGTATCCCACGCGCTGGAGCACAGCGATCCCGTCCACCAGATCAGCATCATCCCCCGGGGCAACGCCGGCGGCATGACCATCTACCTGCCGGAGCAGGACAAGAGCTTCAATTCCCGGAGCGAGATGCTGGACGACATCGTTTCCCTCCTGGGCGGCCGGGTGGCGGAGAAGCTGGTGCTCAACGACATCTCCACCGGCGCCAGCAACGACCTGGAGCGCGCCACCTCCATTGCCAAGGCCATGGTCATGAAATACGGCATGAGCGAGGCCCTGGGCCCCGTGGTCTACGATTCCGGCAGCGGAGAGGTATTCCTGGGCCGGGACTACGGCCACACCAAGAGCTATTCCGAAAAGGTCGCCGCGGAGATCGACGAGGAGATCAAACGCATCGTGGAGGAAGCCTACGAGCGCTGCCGCCTGATCCTGGAGGACAATATGGATATCCTCACCCTGACGGCGGAATACCTGCTGCGCAATGAGGTCATGGACGGGGAGACCTTCGCCGCTGTCTGCCGGGACCGCAGGATTCCGGAGGAACCGAAGCAGGCGGAAGCAGCGCCGGAGGAGGCCGCTGCGGCAGAGCAGCCGCAGGAGGCGCCCGAAGGGGAGACGCCGGAACCGTCAGAACAGACCTGGCCGCCGGATGAGGATGACCGGGACGGGAACGACAGTCAAAACTAAGAAACCATGAAGGGGCCGTGCCGCCGCGTCAAGCGGCAGCGCGGCCTTTCGTCGCTTCCGTTTTCTTCTCCGGTTTGCTTCATATAAGAGCAAATCCGCGAGCCGAACCTATTGAAAGAAAGAATCCGGCGTATTATAATACAAATCATCGTTTCTGGCGCAAGCGCCTTCCTGCATACGAAATGAGGAGATACAAACATGAAATTAGGCATCGTGGGACTCCCCAACGTGGGCAAAAGCACGCTGTTCAACGCGCTGACCGGAGAGAAGGCGGAGACCGCTTCTTATCGGTCATTTGACGTTCAGCCCAATCTGGGCGTGGTAAAGGTGCCCGACAGCCGCCTGGACTGGCTGGCGGAGCTGCACCAGCCTGAGAAGGTGACGCCGGCCACCATCGAATTCGTGGATATCGCCGGACTGGCCAAGGGCGAAGGCCTTGGCAACAAGTATCTGGCCGCCGTCCGTCAGACGGATGCTCTGGTGCACGTGGTCCGCTGCTTCGATAACGACGAGATCTTCGACGAGCCTGCCGATTCCCTGCGGGACGTGGAGATCCTGAATATGGAGCTGGTGCTGGCGGACATCGAAGTCGTGGAGCGCCGGGTGGAAAAAGCGAAAAAGAACCTGAAGGGCGGCGACAAGAAGTATCAGAAGGAAGCCGCCTTCTTTGAAGGCCTGCTGAAGCACCTCAGCGACGGGCAGCCCGCACGTACTTATCCCATGGAGGAAAGCGACCTGGCCTATTTCCAGGACGGCGGCATCCTGACCCTGAAAAAGGTCATCTATGTTGCCAATCTCAGCGAGGACGGCTATGCCGATCTGGAACACAATGAGAATTATCAGAAGCTGAAAGCCTTCGCGGAGGAATCCGGGGAATCCTGTATGCCCATCTGCGCCCGGCTGGAAATGGACATCATGGAGCTGCCGGAGGAGGAGCGCGCACCTTTCCTGGAGGACCTGGGCATCACGGAGATGGGCCTCAGCCGCCTCATCAACTGCGCCTACGATCTGCTGGGCCTCATGAGCTTCCTCACCGCCGGCAAGCCGGAGGTCCGGGCATGGACCATCCGTAAGGGCAGCAAAGCCCCGGAAGCCGCGGGTAAGATCCATTCGGATATCGAGCGGGGCTTCATCCGGGCGGAGGTGGTCTCCTTCGATGACCTGGTCAAGGTGGGAACCATGCAGGCAGCAAAGGAGAAGGGCCTGATCCGCAGCGAAGGGAAGGACTATGTGATGCGGGACGGGGACATCGTGCTGTTCCGCTTCAACGTCAGCAAATGAATGAGGCCAAGCCGGAGCGGATCCAGAGCATAGACGCCCTGCGGGGACTCTGCGTGGTCCTCATGTGTATCCACCATCTGCTCTATGACCTGGCGGCGTTTCTGGGGGCTCCCTGGTGGCTGTTCACCAATCCCGTTTTCGATGTTCTCCACTATGTTTTCGCCGGCTGCTTCATCCTCCTGTCCGGCGTCTCCTCCCGCTTCAGCCGCTCCAACGTCAAGCGGGGGCTGAAGGTCATCGCCGTGGCCCTGGCCATGACCCTTGTCACCTGGCTGGGGGACAGGCTGGCGGCAAAGTATATGGGGGGCGAGCTGGGCATCCTCATCATTTTCGGCGTGCTGCATCTCCTGGGCTTCTGCATGCTCTTCTACGGGCTGACGAGAAAGCTGTGGGACCGGCTGCCGGACTGGCTGATGCCCGCCCTCTGCGCGATCCTTGTGGTGCTGACGGCGAAATGCGTCAACGGCGGGTATTCCACGACGAATCCCTGGCTTTTCTTTTTCGGCTTCACCACGGAGAGCTTCTATTCCGCGGATTACTTTCCCATCCTGCCCTGGGTCTTTGTGTTCCTGTTCGGCACCTGGCTGGGGGGCAAGATCCGCGCCGGGAAGCTGCCGGAGCGGTTTTACACCGCGCAGTTCCCCTTTTTTCCAAAGGTGGGTCGGCACGCGCTGCTGATCTACATCCTGCACCAGCCTGTCCTGGCGGGCCTCTGCTTCCTGGTCGGCTGGGTATTCGGGATCCTGTGAGCATATGACAGACCCTTGTCTGTGATATAGATTATCTGGGTAGTCTTTCGTATGGACGCCCGAGGAGGTTACTATGATCAAGATCAAACTGAAAGACGGCAGCATCATCGAGGTGGAGAAGGGGAGTACTCTTCTGGACGTAGCCGGGAAGATTTCCGAAGGCTTTGCCCGCAAGGTCCTGTCCGCCACCGTGGACGGGAAGGTGCACGGTCTGCCCCTTCCGCTGGAGCACGACTGCGAGGTCACCTTCAACACCTTTGAGGATGCGGACGGGCGGCTGGCT
>JAEEGL010938865.1_pt1 | contig 14208 bp, 10 predicted proteins | sample 9134231 | NCBI WGS metagenome assembly JAEEGL01 (sample SAMN16246548, study PRJNA631951) | gut metagenome | biome: gut microbiome; feature: rumen; material: fiber-attached | host: Bos | place: Iran: Karaj | collected 2018-10 | reverse complement strand
TCCGTCTTGTCGGTGATCTCGCTGACAAGGTCATGTCCGAGCTCGGGAAGGTCTGTCATTCTCGCCGTGACGTTTATGATGCTGCCCGGTTTCTTCGGATCTTCCATGTAGTAATTGCCGTCTTTGTCGGTGTAGTACTCGGCATTGCCCTGCTCCGTGCAGGTCGGCTCTACGCGTTCTACCTTCGTAAGCTCCAGCGAATATCCGCAAAGCGTGCACTTTCCCGTGCTGTCCGGCTTATGCGGTTCTTTCTCGCTGTGCTTGCAATATTTGCATTGCTTTATGTGCATTGTATCGTCCTCGGGATCCATTCCGTAATTTGCACCGGAATGGTCGCAGGGTATGATCAATAAAGCGTTATATTCTGTGTGTTCAATCCGGCACGCCGATATGCGGTCGGACACAGGGACATCTTCTCCGGTTTTGTCAGCCTCATCCCTGAGCTGGACCTTCATGTTATCCCCGAGCGCCAGAGTGCCGGCATATTGGCCGCTTTCGAGAAAGCCACCGCCTTCGCCGATATATACAGCGGATATGTAATCTGTAAAATTCTTTAAACGGACCGTTCCACCGAGGATCGAGACCTTGCCGGTAAAATCTCCACCTTTGTAAGGTTTGGATTCACGCTTGGAACCGGTGCCTATTGCGGCACCTCCGTTGTAACCCACAGCCGTTACCTCACCTCCGGTTATGGTTACCATGCCGCTCATGTTTCCGCGGAAGCTTCCGCCTATACCGGCACTTCCGCCGAAAGCGCTTTCGCCGCCTGAAACATTAACTGTTCCTCCGGTTATGGTTATGTTTCCGGAAAAATCGTTGCCTCCCGAATCTTGTAAACCGGAACCGCCGGTTCCTATACCTGCACCGCCGTAATAGGAATCTTCGGATTTGGAAACGGCGATTACCTTTCCGCCGTTGATAGTTATATCTATATCTGCACTGGCGCCTATTCCGGAACCGATACCGGCGCCTCCTATACCTGTTGCGTTGACTGTACCGCCGTTTATAGTTATTTTACCCGATTTGAGATCTGAAAAACTGTTGCCGCCGATACCGGCACCTTCATTCGGGCCGGTGGCATTTACCGTTCCGCCCATTATCACTATATTTCCGACGTTATCGCTTTTGTAGCCGCTGCCTATACCGTTGCCTTTCCATTCACCGCCTTTAGCCGTTACTGTTCCGCCGTAGATCTCGATCGTGCCGGCGCCGGTATTGTCTCCGCCGCCGATACCGGAACCGAATTTGCCGCCGGTAGATGTGATATTTCCGCCGAATATCTTTATCGTTCCCACTTTATCGTTTTTGCTGTCATAGTCGCAGCCTATACCTGCGCAATGGTCAGGAGCTGTGCTGACAAGTCTGCCCGTACCATTTTTCTGCCCATAGATACGGAGAGTATTAGTGTTCTCGACTACTATACCTTTGTCGCAGATCAGCTCTGCACCGTCGCAGAGGATGATATTCGCTCCGATAAACACGCGGATTTTATGCGAGATCCTGGTGTTCTGCGTAACAACATACCACTGATCATCGGTCAGATCCACGGTATTGTCGCCGCTTACCGTGACCTTGCTGAACGGTATGTATGTATCGGCGTAAAGTGTTTCTTCCTCGACTTTCTTTGATGTGCTGTTCCACGAACGGCTTACATATTCAACTGCCAGATACGCATCATATCCGTCGAGAACCGCAATGTCGCCGTTGTCTCCGAAGAAATATCCGGACGGGTCTGCGCTGTTGTATGTGCGGTAATTCTCCGTGAAGCTGGCCGCTCCCACATCTTCCTGAGTAACGCCGACCTCGGCACCCGATACCAGATAGTAGGAAACATTTATCTTTCGGCCTTTTGTCAGATAAACGTTTGTTCCGGTGTTGCCCTTCACAACGGGCTCGTTTTCTATCGAGAGCTTCGCGCCCTGACCGACGTAGATACCGCCGCCGTATGTCCCCGCACTGTTATTTCTGACGATGCAGTTTCCTGTCATCAGCACAGAGGCATTCGCGCCGTTGATGTAGATGCCGCCGCCTGCGTCTTCCGCCTTGCAGTTTTCGATGATAACGCCGTCAAGTATCAGCTCGCCGTTTACATTGAAACCGCCGCCGTTGCCGCTTCCGCGTGCTCCGCCGGTGACCGTGCCGTTTGTCACGGTAAGCTGTGCGCCGTCGGCTACGCCGAACACGCCTCCGCCGTTTGTGAGAGTTTTTAGCCCACGGTCTATCGTATGGCCGTTAAGATCAACCTCCGCCGTGACGCCGGCCGGGACATAGATACGACCTGATGTGATAATATCCTCGGTCAGTGTGTAAGTCTTGCTTTCAAGAGTGTACAGACCACCGGAAAGTGCGCCGAACACACTCGAAGCGTCAGCCGCCGATGCACGCACTGTGAGACCCGGCAGCAGTCCTTCCGTATCCGGAAGAGTTACGGCTGCCAGTGCTATTGTCGAAGCAGTCAGCAGAGCGGCAATCTTTCTTATCAACTTTTTCATAGGCGTTATCCTTTCATTATTGCTTTTAATTTCATAAACGATGCGGCAATGATTTACTTCCCCGTATCGTCCTCGTGGGAATATCATCTTTTCTGCACCAGGGATCATTAGCATAACTACCCATATTAATATGATTATATCATATTTTATTTAGTTTTGTCAATTACCGGACTGGTAATCTGACATCCTGATGTTTGTATTGAGCAATTTCCGGCAGGAACCGCCCGGAAAAAATGAAGAAAAAAACGCAGGCTCATTTCCTGCGTTCTTTTTTCGATGAGATATTTTTCCGGTATGCCATAACGAATTTAAAAACGGAGAATATCAGTAATGCGGCTCCCGCGATCGTAAGCGGTATGCCGGCAGACATATCGCCTTCTGACCAGAAATATATTCCCAGCAGCAGGAGCAGGCCGACTATTGCCAGAATTATCAATAACGCTGCGGCAACAATAAAGATCTTAAACCCTTTTGACCAGCCCTTTGTTCTGTCCGAACCGGTCACGATATCGACTCCGTCATCGGTTATAAGTCCTATCATACACTCAATTATCAATTCAAATATCAGATCCATAACGTTCGCCTCAAAAAATCATTCTGTGATAAATGCGTCGCCGGCAGCTGCCGGACAGCCATTATTATAGCACGATTTTTCCGTATTGTCAATCCCGCGTTCATGTTTCCGGCTGAATATGAGCTCCGGACGATATGCCTTGTCAGAAAGCGCGGCGCAGTCTCCCGCACGAACACTCTTTCCGTAATAATATTATAAACAACAAGACAACATCAGAGATAATACAGAGCGAAAAAAGGAGCTGAAACGGCGGTACTCCTTATGGAAGCCGCTATGGACCGGTAATATATGGAAAAAGGACCGTCTGGCAGGCAGTCCTTTTTTATATGCGATACATTCCATTCCAAAGCGTTCATCCGCCGTTCAGCGATGCCATTGCTCACTTCAGCGCTTTTTTTATGGTAAGAATGTTTTTATTGTCTTTATATTCGTAAATGACATCGTCCATACTCTCTTTGGTCATAAAGATCCCGAGACCGCCTATGGGTGTATCTTCAACGGAAAGTCCGGTGTCGGGATCTTCTTTTTCAAGGGGATCATACTTCACGCCGCTGTCGATAAATCTGACCGCGAGTATTTCCGGATCCCCGCAGATCTCCGTTTCGACCGTTGCTTCACCCACTACAGGTGCGTATGCGTACTTTGCGATATTAACAAATATCTCTTCGACCGCTATCTCGATCGCCATAAGTGCCTTATCGGAATATTCATGCCCTTTGAGCGAATTGTCAATGAATTCTATGACATCATCAAGCTTATCCATTTCAGCCGGAACAACAAGTTTATTCATTGCCTCCGTCCTTTCCCTTTGTAGGACCGTTGAATGTCAGTGTCATCATGGTAAGATCGTCGAACTGAGGCGCCTCCTTCACAAATTCCTTAACGTCCTCCTTAACAGCTTTCAGAAGCTGATCCGGAGTATCATTCCTGTGCTTATTAAGCGATTCTGTCATTCGTTCCGTACCGAACATCTCGCCTTTCGCATCAGTTGCTTCCGGTACTCCGTCGGTATATACGAAGATAGCGTCTCCGGGAGACATCTGGATCTCATAATCCGTATATTTCTCGTCTTCACAGCCTCCCACAACAAATCCGTGCTCATCTTCAAAAAGCTCGAACTTTCCGTTCCTGAACAAAGCCGGAAATTCGTGTCCCGCATTCGCGCAGATAAGTTTTCCTGTTTTTATATTAAGAATTCCGAGCCATACCGTTATGAACAAACCTTCTTCATTCTTGTCACAGATACGGTTGTTTGCGTATTCCAGTATCTCAGCGGGTGTACCGCCCATCATCGTCCGGTCATTTATGACGATCTTGGCGGACATCATAAACAGTGCTGCCGGGATCCCCTTTCCGGAAACATCGGCTATCATCATTGCAAGGTGGTCATTATCAACGAAAAAGAAGTCGTAAAAATCTCCGCCAACTTCTTTTGCAGGATCCATTGAAGCATAGATATCGAATTCCTCACGATCCGGAAAAGCCGGGAATATATTGGGCATAACGCTGTTCTGTATGCTGGTAGCCATCGAAAGTTCCTTCTCTGTTGCAACGAGCCGCATCTCCCGTTCCGCAAACAGCACTCCGTAAATAAGCACGATGGATACAAGCATAGCCGAATACTGTGTTGTGAGACCCGGATTATATCCTGTCATTATCTGCGCGAAGACAGGGATAAGTACAAATGAGGCGGTGATCAGCTTTACACGCGCCGGCGACTTTGATTTGATGAATACGATAATACCCGCAGTTATTGCGACCACATTGTAAAGATGGCTCAGCATATACAGGCTTTCACGATGATATACACCTTCTGCATCTATACTGAAATGCAGGGGGTAGAAAAAATTAATGCTGGAGCAGATAATATCCGGTATAATAAGTATATTCATCAGCCAGTTGAGCACGGCAACGAGTTTGCCTTCCAGTTCAAGCGTCGTTGCTACATAACGCCAGAAAAAGAACACAAGAAGTGTTGCGCTGTAATAATTGCCGACACAGAAGATCATGTTCCAGACTATCATTTCGGAATCACCGGAAACAAGCCAGCTTGCCAAATCGGTAAAGATCTCGCACGCTTCCATAGTTATCAGAAAGACAAAGATCTGCGTATGACCGCTGTTCATATCCTTATCCTGCTTACAGCTGTAAAGCAGAGTCGTACATATAGCCAGCGATACCATATCCGCACCTATACTGATACAGTTGGCCTGTGTGAGGTCATCGGCTCCGTCTATTCTGAAAAACAACATAGAACTTATCGTGAGTATAAGGCAGAAGTAAAAACAGCCCCTCACCAGCCATTTCTGACGGCTCAGAAAAAAACGTACATTATCAGAAATCTCCATATCAACGTTTCCTTATTTTTTGCTTAAGTTAAGCTTATTTACAAATCCGGTCACTGCAAATACATCCATTATATTATCGGAAATATTTATCACATTGAGATTACCGTTCTTTTTCAGCATTGCCTTGCTCGTCCCGAGCAGGACACGAAGACCTGCCGACGAGATATACTCCACCTTGTCAAAGTCTATGACGATGGAATCTGTGCCGTCTATGACAGATGTTATCTCCTTGTCGAGCAGGGATGCCGTGTTTGCGTCAATGCGCCCTTCCGGGATAACAACGACGGAGCCTGCCTCCTTTTTGCTTCTGATCTTAAGTAATGCTGCCATTTTTATGTTCCTCCTGTTATTTGTTCATTATACACAAATTGATCGATAAGCAGAGCAGATAGCGATTATTCGTTAATTCTTTGTCTTGCGACAAGTTCGGCAAAAAAGCCGTTATTTGCTATCAGCTCATCATATTTGCCGTCCTCAATGATCTTGCCCTTGTCGAGAACGATTATCCTGTCGCACTGCTTTATCGTTGAGAGGCGGTGCGCTATTACTATTCTGGTGCAGTTTAGCTTATCGAGTGCTTCCGATACGTTCTTCTGCGTAATGTTGTCCAGTGCGCTTGTCGCTTCGTCAAGTATCAGTATTCTCGGTTTGGGCGCCACCGCACGGGCGATCATTAGACGCTGTTTCTGACCGCCGGAGATGCCTCCGCTGCCTTCGGAAATCATCGTGAACATACCCATGGGCATTGCCCGGATATCATCCGCAATTCCTGCGGTCTCGGCCGCCTCCCACGCATCTTCGACAGTGAGAGTCGGGGCAGAGATGACGATATTGGAATATATGTCTCCGGTGAACAGCTTGCCGTTCTGAAGTACAACACCTATCTTGCTGCGCAAAGACCTCAAGTCGACCGAGTTTATATCCTTGCCATCGTAGTATATGCTTCCTTTCTGCGGCTTTTCAAAGCCCAGCAGAAGCCGGACAAGCGTTGATTTTCCGCATCCTGTTTTTCCGACTATTGCCACATACTGTCCGGGACGTATCCTGAGATTCAGATCGTCAATTACCGGCGGCATGGATTCGTCGTATCTGAAAGAAACGCTGTCAAGCTCGATCATACCGGTTACGGAAGTAAGTATCTCCTTGTCGGCGGAGATCTCCGGTTCGACATTCATTATCGGCTCTACCATTTCAAGCACAGGCTTGATATTTGCCGCAGTCGTGGCTATACCCGATATCCCCATGAATGCGCCGGAAACCATTCCGTATGCTGCGTTGAATGCTATGAAATCGGCTGTAGATACTCCGCTGTTCACAGCCATGAAATACATCACGATCGTTCCCGTAAGAGAGATAGCCGCATTTATGACAGGATTCAGGACGATCAATTTGGGGGTGTCATAAGTCAGTCTCGCGCTCTCGGCATATATTTTGCCCCAGCGTGCAAACATTCTCTTTTCTGCTCCCGCGAGCTTTATCTTCTGTATGCCCTGCATCATAGCATAGGCCATTCCGTATTCCCTGGACGACGCCTTTATTGCCTCACGGCTTATCTTCATCTGTGTAAAAGTCGTTATCAGCGAAAACACCAGAGTTATGGCTGTTATAAGCAATGCCGGCACTACAAGTGTGGGAGCATAAACAAAGATCTGCCCGACATATGCCAGCGAGAAGACAGATGTGAGCGATGCAGTGAAGATCGTATTAACAAGCATATTGCAGAGCGAACTCATGCTCTGCGACCTTGTTTTCATTTCGCCGGAATTGTATTTTTTGAAGAAATCCGCCGGCAGTGAAAGTACACGCATCATCGTAGCCGCCTGGATGGTCAGCGAAAGCCTTGTGTTGATGCGCATATTCACGAGCTTTTTAATTATTCCGGTAAATACCGTACACAAGGTCATGCATACAAGTGCGATGGCCGCACCGGCAAGCAGAGTATTGCTGCCGGTTTTGATAACATCCGAGAAGATGAAGTTGTTTATCAAGGGTGTGAAAAAACCTATTCCCGTTATCGCTGCCGTTATAAGGATCAGCATTGCTATATCTGTTTTCGGGATCGTTGAAATAATATACTTTATGAGGTCGTACAGCTTCATTTTCTTTACAGGGAAAGGGCGGTAGAAAACTATTGCTTCGTCCTCCAAAAGATCTTCGTTCCTTGAAGTTATCTTCACGGACTTTTCGGTATTTTCATCTATGTATCTGTATCCTGTAAAGCCATACGGAAGAAGCGCGGCAACTCCGCCGTCCGACCTGCGTATGCCGATCATCGCCCCTATCGCGTTCTTATGCCACCCTTTCTCGAGTCTGACTCGGCGTGTCATTATCCCGTGGGGGCGCATCTGATAATCTATCTGTTCATTAACGTCCGATATTTCATCGGGCAGTTCTCTCGGCTTTGCATGGTAGTATTTGAGTATACGCTCTATGGCATTTTTCGCGGCTATGCGGTCATCGTTCAAAGCTGCGGAGACCCGCCTGCCCATGACCGCGCCGGCAGCGTCGGCAAGCGCTTCGGCAAGCTCGGCATCTTCTTTTTCGATCCGCTCTTTGATCTGACTGTCAAGAAAGGACAATGTCACCCACCCCCTTACTCATTAGTCACGAGCTTCGTATAATAACCGCCCCTGGCGAACAGCTCGTCATGCGTCCCGCGCTCGACCACAACACCTTTGTCAAGCACAAGTATCTCGTCACAGTCGCGTATAGTTGAAAGCCTGTGAGCCACTACGACGCAGGTTATGCCACGTTCCCTGACCGCGCTTACAACATCGAACTCGGTCTTTGCATCCAGCGCGGAGGTAGCCTCATCGAGAATAATTATCTTAGGATCCTGTGCAAGCACACGCGCTATTTCCATTCTCTGCCGCTGACCGCCGGAAAGATCTCCGCCGCCCTCCTTCAGGCTGCACTTATAACCGCCTGTGCGGTGCATTATATCATCATGTATCTGTGCATCGCGCGCGGCGATTATCATTTCAAAGTCCTCTATCGTTGAATCAAACATTTTTATATTATTTCCGATAGTGTCTTCAAAAAGCGTAATTTCCTGATCGACTACCGCTACCGAGCTTCTGAATACATTATTGTCGATCTCGGATATCGGTTTTCCGTCAAAAAGTATTTCGCCGCTCCAGGGTCTGTACAGACCGGAGATCAGCTTTGAAAGCGTGGACTTTCCGCAGCCGGAGGAACCTACCAGCGCTATTCTCTGCCCCTGTTCAACTTTTATGCTGAAATCGGTTATCAGCGGTTTATCCAGCTTTGAGTAACCGAATGTTATGTTCTTCAGTTCAAATTCTCCGGACAGTTTTTCGTAATCTTCGTCAGTATCTTCCGCGGGATTTTCTGTCACGTCCTCTTTATATCCCATTACGTCTTCAACACGTTCCATTTCGGCTTTCATCTGATGAATCGTACTGCGTGCCGCGATAATGGATTGTGCCGGTCCGGTAAACGATCCGAGATATGACTGGAACGCCATTACCATACCTACTGAAAAATGTCCGTTTATTACAAGGAACACTCCGGAGATCAGCACGGCTATATTTGCAAGCGAAGATACTATCGCCGGTACAGTACCGAGATACAGGTCTGTCTTTATTGTGTTATAAGCACCGTTGTTGACGCTTGCCTGATAACCTGACCACTTTTCAAAAAAACCGTTCTCGGCTCCGCAGGCTTTGATAGTCTCTATCATCTCTATGCCCGAGACCGTTGTTCCGGCGAGTTTTCCGCTGTCGCGCATCTGCGCACGGGAATAGTTGAGCCGTTTTTTTAATACTATGTTGGACACCAGCGTATTAACCGCTATAGAACCTATGCCCACCATGGTCAGCGGAATACTGTAACCGAGCATAACCGTGAGATAGAATATCATCAGGCAGGTATTAAGAAACAGCGGTGCCACTGTGCTTACGATACTCTTTGCGATATTCGCGTTCGAATCCTTGCGGCTCAGGACATCGCCTGCCATTCTCTGCGAGAAGAACTCCATCGGCAGGTGCAGTATATGCCACATGAATGTCATACTGCCGACCACCGACATTTTGCCGTTTATCCTTGAGCTGCTGACGGCATTTATCCATGAGGCAATCAGCTGTACAGATGATATAATGACAAGCGCGATCATGAACGGTATCAGCCAGTCCGGATTCCGTCCGCTGAGAAGCCGGTCGTAGAATATCCGCGAGAATATCGGGTTTATAATACCGATAAGCGTGGATATCAGTGTTGTAAGCACAACAAATATAACAGCAGTGCTCGTTCCCTTGAGATGCTGTTTTGCATACTCATATACGCCTTTGGGCTTTCCGCCCGGTTCAAAGCTTTCCGCAGGCTCGAACATCATAATGATCCCGGTGAATGACTTGTCAAGTTCTTCAAGCGTTACAACCACATAACCTTTTGCGGGGTCATTGAGATATGCCTTATTGCCTTTGATTCCGTCAAGTACGACAAAATGGTTATAGTTCCAGTGTATTATGCAGGGGAACTTGGCCTTGGCACGGATTATCTCTATACTTTCCGCGCGAAACCCGTCGGCATCAAGGCCGTAACTTCTCGCAGCTCTGAGTATCTTGCTCGCTTTTGATCCGTCGCGGGACACTCCGCAGTCGGAACGTACCTGTTCCAGCGGGATCCATTTGCCGTAATAAGCAAGTATCATCGTGAGGCAAGCCGCACCGCACTCCAGCGCTTCCATCTGCATAACGACCGGTACTTTTGCCGCGCCTTTTTTTACAGGGGATCTGACTGCCTTCTTATTCATTGCTGCCTCCCGTAATGAAGGTCAACGGTTTTATTTCTTCGAGAGTTATCACCGCTCCCTCCACCGAAAGTTCAGTTATACCGGTATTTTCCGCAAGAGGGAGTTTTACAAGCCACTCATCACCGGAAAAGCCGCCGATAATTGATATGATCTGATCTATGGCGCTTTCCGCAGGATCGAGTTTGAAAGGTCCGGGGGTAATCTCCGTTACTATGTAATCTGTCCCGTTCACCGAGACCTTTACAGAATTTCCTGCTTTAAGCATATCCTCAGCACGGGCATAGCAGGAAAGCGTTCCGTTGTCATTCACAGCCACTCCGGCTACTCTCGTGTAAATACAGCCGAAATATATCCATGCGAACACTGCGGCGAGCAGTGCGATTATCGCCGCAAGAACTACCCATACAGCAGGGCTTGCCGCTTTTATGTAATCGTTGAGCTGTTCGGGAGAGTTAAGGTTCTCAATGCTGCTTTTTCTGAATAATGTTTTTTCCATATTATTATGATATTATCATTCTACTGCGCCGCCAATGAACTCGAAAATCTCATAACCGCAGTGTTTACATTGGTAAAGTTCATAGTCTTCATCTTCCGGATCAAGTCCGACAAAAACATATTCATGACCGTCATCATAGTTGTTGGGACAGAACGAATTCGGTCCCACATAGTATGAGAAGCTGAATATACAGCCTATCTCATGTCCGTCCGGGGCCTTGGTTCCAAAACCGAATGCTCCTCCTGCCACATTGTCGAGTTCTTCTTCGTCCAGCTTTACAAGTTCGTCCTGGACGGAAATGTCCTGCTCGGTCACTTCATATCCGAGTTCCGCGGCTGCTTTTATAAAAGCATTCATATCATCTGATTTATGAAATTCTCTGTCCGCTTCTTCGAGCTTTTTTGCGAGTTCTTTATTGGCTGCTGCGTCTTCCTTTAATTGTCTGAAATTTTTCATTGCCATAATATCAATCCTCCGTACATTCATATTTTACTGGTCTGACCGCTTGATAATTTTATTCAATATGCTATAAAGGTCCAGCCTTTGCAGTATTTGCATTTATATTCCTATTTTTATCCTTCACCGGGAACCGCCCGGGGAATTATACCAATACAGTTCTCCTTAAGGCCGAGGCGCTGTATGGCGTTGTAGGCCGTTTCCCTGATCCGCTCCTCATAACCTCCGAGGTGAAAACTGCACGCTTCCTCATCGATGCTGAGATTGTCCCTGCCGCCGATCATAGCGTTCACCCTGCACCCGCCCGCACATTTCAGGCGCTTTTCGCAGGTGCGGCATTTTTCGTTCCTTGCGAAGTACTCTTTCATACGGCACATCATTATGTCATGCGCCAGAGATACGGAGAGTGCTTCTTTCAGCGGGGTCTCAAGCAGATCGGGAAACTCGTCTGCATATTCCGTGGTGCTGTACCCGAGACATGGCATAAGCCGGCATTCCGCGGAAATATAAACATTGTATCTTGCAGTACTGCATATAAGATGCTTTTGCAGTTCTTCATCAGTATCAAATTTCCGCGCATAAGGTATTTTGTAGAGCGTTCCGCCCCTGTTGCAGCTGAACATACCGCCCAGACTGACAGTGACAGGCATCCCGTCCTCAAAGAAATGAGGGATATACCCAAGGAAGATCTCCATAGTTTCTTCAAACGACAATGCCCGGTCGTTTCCGGCCTTTGCCCATGCGCCGAATTTCTGCGGTGCCGACACGCTGAGACTATCTATCCCGATCCCGGCAAGAAGATTTACAGTTTCCCTGATGCTGCCCGCGCTTTCACGGTCAATGCACATCGACGATGTTACCGCATAATCCCTTGAAACAAGAAGACGCATCGCCGAAAGCGCCGCTTCTTCCGCTCCCTTTATTCCGCGCATACTGTCATGGTGCCCTGCGCCGTCAAAGCTGACCTGGAATCCGGGGTATTGCCCGAGCCTTTCAAGACCGTCGAGTATGTCCGGCGTTACCAGTCTGCCGTTGGTCATAATTATCCTGATCTTAATATCACGCCCGGTCAGCATTTCCGCGAACCGCAGGAAATCCTTTCTCACAAGAGGCTCGCCTCCGGTAAGCGTAACGGTATTTATACCGCACTCGGCAAGCTGATCGGCTATCCGCCGGCAGTCGTCAATGTCGGGCTCGGGATGGAGCCCGTCGGGCGCCGAGAGTATGCAGTGCCGGCAGCGGTAGTTGCATTTCCCGGTTATCGACCAGACCGCTTCACGGACATACAAAGCAGGATAGTATATGTATCTCTGGAATTCCGTGAGCTCCGGGAGCGGCTCTTCCGATGCAGCTACGATCCCTTTTTCAAGAGCTGTCCGGACGATATCTTTCCCGGTTCCGGACAGCGAGTTCTCGTCTACGGGTGTTATGCCGTCAAACTTCCGTACCGTTTCAAACTGTTCCTCATTGAAGAAGCTCGCTTTTTCGTCTGCCGAATAGCGCAGAGATCCGCTTGTTCCGCTCATATCCAGCAGCTTATATTTTCCTACCGCATACGGAAGACCCTTCCAGCCCCGGAGCGCATATTCATCTTTTAATCTGTAGTACACGATATTTCTCAGTATTTATGCCACACTCGCTTATCGCAGTAAATACATCCGTATTCCACATCCGGCCACAGGTCACCTAAATATTCCCCGGGGCTTGTTTTTCCTGTTTTTTTCATTATATGGTATTTGGTAGGGCTTTTCGGGCAGCTGCCGTACGCTTTTTTGTCTCCTCCCACTACCTCGTCAAGTTCTTCGTCTCCGAGCTTTTCAAGCATCATCGCCTGCGCCTGTTCGAGCGTAAGCTCTTTCCCGTTTTCCTTAGCCTTTTCGACTAACATTTCTGCTGTGACATTCATTGTCAGTGTACCTCCCATTCATTGATTATATATGTTTCCGGGCTGATAAACCGGTCCGATATACTACATTTGTCTGTTTTGTATCTGTTCACCATTTCCGAAGCATTCCAGAAGCCCGTTCATGCTTATACCGGGCATTTTCGATATCTGAGTAAGCCTTGCTGTATCCGGTACATGGTCTCTGCGTTCCCGGCATTTGACAGTTCAGTCGGTTTTCCGTATATCTGTTTCAGCTTCCAGTGGTTCTGTTCACCTGACAAAACATTTTCATATAGTATTATTATATCACAAAAAACATAACTTGTGGAGACCATTCCGGCCTATTTAATAAAGTTTGTTACATTTTACCGCCTGAATCGCATTATTTTTGTGCAATATAACATCCACAACCGTCTGCTTCCTCCGAAAACCGAAAAGTATCGCCTTAATACTGTCTATCCTTCACACAAAAAAGCGCGGAGCCGCCGGCTCCGCGCTTTTGGTTCATAATCATTGTGCATCCACGCTTACAAGGTCGCTTGCGAAGACTTTCGTCCACTTTCCGTTGATGAGAGCCTTGACTGCGTAGGTGTAGGTCTGTCCGGGCTTTGTTCCGGTGATCCTCACAGCCGTTCCGGTAACTTCCGAAAGAGCCTTCAGCTTGCCGTCAACGTATCTGCAAACCTTGTACTTCTCAGCCCCTCCGACAGCCTTCCACTTCAGCGTAATGCTGCCGTTACCGCTCTGCGCGCTCACTACGGGCTTGTAAGCCGCATTGAAGCTGATCGTGTACGAATCCTCTATCTCCGAGAGCTTTCCCGCAACTTTGTATCTTACCGTAAATTCATACGTTGTACCGTTTTTCAGTCCCGTAATGTTCACGGAAGTCTTTGATGTCGTAGTGAGCTTTTTCAGCTTTCCGTTCTTTCTGACATAAACGGTGTAGCTTTCCGCATTCTCCGCAGGCTCCCACGCCAGACGGACTCCGGTCGCTGTCGGCTCTGCCGTGATGCCGTGCGAATGATCGTCGATCATTATCGTGTACTCCGGCGGGTATGCGAATTTCAGCTTCGCGCTGCCGTCCTCGCCGATGACTCTGCTGCCGGCGAACCTGAGCTTTCCGGTCCTTGAATCGCGGTGGTACAGATTTGCATAAAGTCCGGCATTCTCCCTGCCGAGTCCG
>JAEEGL017230408.1_pt1 | contig 14209 bp, 8 predicted proteins | sample 9134231 | NCBI WGS metagenome assembly JAEEGL01 (sample SAMN16246548, study PRJNA631951) | gut metagenome | biome: gut microbiome; feature: rumen; material: fiber-attached | host: Bos | place: Iran: Karaj | collected 2018-10 | reverse complement strand
GTGAGAAGTTATCATCTGGTTACAAGATCAACAGAGCAGCAGATGATGCAGCAGGTCTTGCAATTTCTGAGAAGATGAGACGTCAGATCAGAGGTCTTACACAGGCTTCAGCTAACGCTCAGGATGGTATCTCAATGGCTCAGACAGCTGAGGGTGCTCTTAACGAAGTACACGATATGCTGCAGAGAATGAATGAGCTGGCAAACAAGGCTGCTACAGGAACACTTAAAACAGAGGACAGAAACTACATCCAGCAGGAAGTTAAGGCTCTTAAGAGTGAAATTAACCGTACTGCTAATGATACAAAGTTCAATGATATAAGTCTCCTTAGCGGAACTAACAACGTTGCTATTCAGGTTGGTGCTGATGCAAATCAGACCATTACTATCAGTCTTAAGGCTATGAATTCTACAGCTCTTAAGGTTGCAAGCGCAGATGTTACATCTGTAACTAATGCCAACACAGCTATTTCTAATATAGCTTCTGGTATCAGAGTACTCTCTAGTATGAGAGCTGACCTCGGTGCTGTTCAGAACAGACTTGAGCACACAGTTAAGAACCTTGACAACGTTGTTGAGAACTCACAGGCAGCTGAATCACAGATCCGTGATACAGATATGGCTAAAGAGATGGTTAAGTATTCCAACAACAACATCCTTGCACAGGCAGGTCAGTCAATGCTTGCACAGGCTAACCAGTCTAACCAGGGTGTTCTGTCACTTCTTGGATAATAGTCGGTTTGCGAATGCTAAACTACCAAAAAGAGCTTCGGGGTTTCCCGGGGCTCTTTTTCTGAATGAAATATCAAAATATTTTTAGCAGTCTTTCTTTAATCCATAGTATAAAATCGGAATTCCATACTCATTTTCTATTGAATAATCCGCTGCCGTTGTGGAAAAAACTCTATCTTCGAAGATAAGTACTTCATGACGAGACTGCGTATTATAATTTTCCATAGTATATTTAAATAACTCTATAAAATCGGCACCTAAACCATGATCAGTGTTTTGAAAGCATCGACCATCAATACGATTTACGCCAATCAGTTCGATAGACATATTATTGGTTTTAGAACAGAAACGTATTTTTTCGGTTGTCGGCGCTATTATATTATCATCCATTCCGTGGTAAGAAATTATGTGGCAAACGTTATCCAGTGTGCGATATAAAAAGTTCAGATCATATATTTCAGTATCCATGATTATATGCGATATCAAATAATCAAACACTTTCTCACTATCATCTTTAAATAATACCCTGTTGTTGCCAATATATAGTGGATACAGCCATCCGCTGTTGTCAATGATGCAGGATAATACATTTGGCATTAAGGCATTCATAAGATATGCCAGATATGCGCCGTGGGAAAAACCATAGGCGATTACATTCCTCTTATTGACAACAATGTCGTTTGTATTCAGAAAGTCATATACCGATTTTAGGGCGATCAGGTTGTCCATGGCCTGGACAGGACCCATGTCACAAAAATAATCCGGTGATTCCGTTAATAGCTGGTCTTGCATGAATTCCCAACCAAAATAATCACATTGGACAACTGCAAAATTGTATGTGTCAGCAAAAAGCCTGCGCATTTTTTTGAAAACATTGGACTGAGAATGGCCCCCGAATCCTTCGATCAGCAGTACAATTCCATCTATTTGAGAGCTGCTGACATCAGGGATGGAAAAATAGACATTTATTTTTCTGGGTACAGGGTCGTATAGACTAGGTTGCGATGTTGTTTCTAATATCAGATCTTTACTCATAATAAATGGTTTCCTGCTATCCGTTTTTTCGATACAATTCTAGTATAGCATCTTGCATGATTAGTAACAATTGATCATATCGGGGATAGGAGCAAAGAGATGGCTGTTGATTTTTTAGAGGAAATATATCATGAGGCAAATGCAATATTCGTGCTTAAGAAACTTATCCGATTTTGTCATAGCCAGCAATACGGGGCGTTAGATGATGCCTGGAAGGAGGAAACTGAAGCACTGGCATCTTTTTGCAAAAGAACTGTATCGTGGAATGAGCAGCTTGGAATGCATATATGGAACGAATTGTCAGAAATAAGATACTGTATAGCCTCAAAAGAATCAATACGTGCTGCTGACAGGATCGAGAAGTTAATCCCGAGTCTATACGAGGCGATGCAGCTGAGAGGTGCAATCGATGTGGAGGAAGGCGACTATAGATTGTTTAGCTCAAAAACGGGGTTTTTGAGTATCGTAAATCAGAGCGCAAATATAGAATTGGTGGGAACCATCGACCCTGCATGGGAGGCTTTTGAGAAAGCTTCTGTATTGTATGAGCCGGGAAAGAAGGTGTTTTGTTCATTCGGATGCGAGCTCGGATATCTCGCATGGCAGATGTTCGAAGTCTCTGATGAGTATGTCGATATTTACATATATGAGACAGAAGAAAAATTTGTAGAATATGCCAGGAATTATGGAGTTTTAGATTGGATACCTGATGAAAAAGTAAATATTGTAATAAATAAAGATGCAACAAGTCTTTTTCATGAGATGATCAATACACATTTTGGTTCAGATACGGAATCTCTAACGGCATTTTACATTGAAGGTGACAGATTCAATTTGCTATCTGGCTCGGAGCGTGATCTTGCGTTAGAGATTTTGCAGAACGTTGGTACTTCACTAAACTTTAATCAACTGGTTGAGAGGAATTTTTATAGGAATCATAGTTCAGTAAATCAGTATATTGATGAAATGGTTTGCTCAAAGGACACAAACGAATGGATTGTTGTTGGGGGAGGCCCATCGGTAGATTACAATCTTGACTATATAAAACAGGAAAGCAACAGATGCAATATCATTGCGGCAACTACAGTAGTTAAAAGACTGTTAAGTGAAGGAATAAGGCCTGATTATTTGATTGCTATAGATATGCAGACTAGGACGTTCAATCATCTGATAGGAATGGAAGATTCAGACATTCCAATAATCATTTCTGACTGCGCTAATTGGAAGTTTAGTGAATTGTATAGAGGTGAAAAATATCTTATTCCGACCGGAGATATGTTTTTTTCAAGGGAGTTATATAAAAATGCTGGAATAACCCCGTGGAACATTCCTGGGACTGTGGTGGGGGCTGCCATAGAAGTAGCTATTAAAAAGGGAGCAGGGAAGATTAGCCTTGTTGGGCTTGATTTTTCGTTTCCGACTGGAAAAACCCATGCCAATGGCATGATGGATCAAGAGGATATCATAGAGGAGAATTGTATCAAGGTGCCTTCAGTTTGTGGAGGCTTTGTAAATACTGATCTTACAATGAAATCGTATATTGGAGATGTAGAGAATATTGTTATGAATAACAAAAATGTATCCTTCTGTAACCGCTCAAAAAATGGCGCATTGATTAGAGGCTGCATTTGATTTGTGGCTGCTATCAAAACCAGAGCAATAATGAATGAAAATAAACGATGTTGAAAATGGAGTTATACAGGAATGAGTAAAAAAGTGAGCGTAGTTGTTCCAGCTTATAATTCATCAAAAACTATCAAAAGATGCCTTGACAGCCTGGTAAATCAGACCCTTGAAGATATCGAGATAATTGTAGTTAATGATGCCTCCACAGACGACACCTGGGACATTATGTCTGAGTATGAATCAAGATTTCCGGATAAACTTATCATTGTCAACGAAATGGTAAACAAGGGCAGCGGCGGAGCCAGAAATGTTGCTTTCGACATGGCATCAGGCGAGTATATAGGCCTTGTGGATAGCGATGACTATGTTGAGCTGGACATGTATGAAAACCTATACGAAAGAGCTAGACTTGATAACTCTGATATTGTTGATTGCGGATTTTTTAGCGAAAGCACAAATACAGCAATTGTCTTTACCAGTGATGATCTGACAGGAGTTCTTGATGCTCAGAAACGAAGCACTCTTATTGCTTCTGGCGGCTATCTGGTAACTAAGATATTTAGAAGAGAATTATGGAATGAACCGCAGATTAGAATGAGAGAAAAAATTAGATGTCTCGAGGACTCTGAAATACTCACATATATGTTCATAAGAGCCGGCAGCATTAGCAATGTAAAAAAGGTTATGTACTATTACTGTGATGTGGATAGTTCAGCTACAAAGGAAATAGATTTGCAAGTGTATTATGACTCTGTATATGGGGCGATAGAGGCCACATACAAAGTTTGCCATAATATGGATTTATATGGTGAAGTAAGGGAAGCGGTTGAGTATGCCATGACTAATATGTATTCATGTGGAATAAACAGGTGCCTCTACGATAGCATTATAAAAAATGGGCTTTCCGAGCAGAAAATAAAAAAGTATTTCAATAGTGTCGGTTATAAGGAAAGGGGTATGCTATCTGCGCTAGCGAAGCTAAAAAAAGAGACGATTTTAGGCGCATATCGAGAGAATAAAGAAACAATGAACAGGATGAATATATTGGATGTACTCATAATGGAGGAGTGTGACAGAAGGTATGAATGATATCTATACTCTGATACAGCAGGACAACTGGAATGATGCATTAAAAGCTTTCCTTGAAAAGAACTCTCAACATGCCATGTCAGTGGAAGATCATATCCTTGGCGCTACAATTCTTGAGCATTTTGAACAGTGGGAGACAATGTATTCGATAATCTGTGGCGGATTAAAAATGGACCCACAAAATTATGAACTGTACCTTATGCTTGGGAATTACTATGCCGGTATAAATCCTGCCAAGGCATATCTGTCTTATGAGAATGCATTGTACTACTCTATGAAGCAGTCTAAGCAAAACGATGCTGAGCATATTAACGATATTATCCATACATTTACTGAAAACTATGGAACTGTTGTGAGAAAAGTATCTATTATCATTCTTTCTTACAATACCATTGACTATACAAAGCTTTGCATTGGGAGCATTAGAAACTCTTGCATGCCGGAGTGTTATGAAATCGTAGTTGTTGACAATGCATCTACTGATGGTAGTGCAGAATGGCTGGAAGAACAGGATGATGTGATACTCATCCGAAATACAGAAAACACCGGCTTTCCTGCAGGTTGCAATCAGGGTATAAGGCGGGCTAATTCTGAAAATGATATATTCCTTTTAAATAGTGACACGTTGCTTCTTAGTAACTCGCTATATATGTTACGGATGGGATTATATGAGGATAGTTTGGTCGGAGCGGTTGGAGCTGTGACAAACTATGCAGCCAATAGGCAGATCACATACTGCTCCGGAAAAGAAATTTCGGATTATCTGGAATATGGACTTACTAACAACATACCGCGTGAGAATTCATATGAGCTAAAGAGTATGCTTGTTATGTTTGCGATGTTGATAAAAAGGAATGTGTATGATGAGATAGGCGAATTAGATGAAAGGTTTTCGCCGGGAAATTATGAAGACAACGACTATGGAATGAGAATAATGCAGGCTGGGTATTGCAATATCCTTTGCCATAACAGCTACATTTATCACTATGGAAGCAAAAGTTTTGAAAAGGATCCTTCAAAATACAGAAATCTTATATATGACAATCAGAAGAAGTTTATCCAAAAATGGAGTTTCTCTCCTGACTACTACACTTATGCAAGATATGACATCATTGAAATGATAGTTGCGGACAGAAATGCGCCGATTAATGTGCTTGAAGTTGGATGTGGACTTGGCGATACGCTTACTTCTATTAAATTCAGGTATCCAAAATCTGATGTCAGAGGAGTTGAGATTGTTGATAAGGTGGCAAAGCTTGGAAACAGCAAAATAGAGATAGTAAGTGGAGATATAGAAAAACTCGAACTTCCACCGGACATGAAATTTGACTATGTGATTTTTGCTGATGTACTTGAACACCTCAGAGACCCGGAGGATGTTTTAAAAAAGATCTCAAAGAGTCTAAAGAAAGACGGGTTCATCATAACCAGCATTCCTAACCTGATGAATGCAAATATCATTTATGACCTTTTACAGGGGAATTTCACATATAAAGATGCTGGAATACTGGACTATACACATCTTAGGTTCTTTACAAAAAATGAGATATACAGAATGTTTGAGAGATGTGGATACATTGTAGATGGAATAAAGGAAATAATAGAACCTGGAGAATCTACGGATGCTCATAAGGAATTCTATAATAAATTGCTTGAATTAGTGGGAAATGATAAGAAGTCATTGTTTGATGTATATCAATATATTGTCCGCGTTAAATGCAAGTGATTATGACATGGCAGATACAATGACCACATGAAGGAGGCTAGATGGACCAGTTTGATGAAATAATTAATATAATAAAGACGATAAGTCATTATCTGGTCAGCGACAAGATTGGATGTGAGCAGGTTCCTGTTGATGACATAATATATACCCTTGAGCAAGAATACTTACGGGTGGACATTAAGTCTGACACAATATCGGACACTTATAAAAGACTTATGCTTACATGTATTGAGAGAAATGATAAGCTGTTTCTTTCCGGGGTTTTAGATTCCTTGGTGTCTATGTGCAATCTTCTCACTGAGCTTTATAGTATACAGTCGTCTGACCTGAACCTGAAGATATATCCTTATAGAGTTGAGGCATATTATTACCGGAATAAGGAAAAGAACCTTCAGTGGAGAAAAAGAAACAAACATGAAACATCAGTATTTTCCGGAAGAGGGGCTGTTTATACTGCTGTGACAGGTGGTTACGATGCTATACATGAGCCGGAAATCATTGATGACAGGCTCGACTATTTTTTATTTACTGATGCAGATAATGTTCATTCAGATGTGTATAAGGTCATTAAGATTGACAATACTGAAGGATTAGATGCAGTACGTCTGTCAAAGATGATCAAGATAATAGGAAACTGGAAATATCTGGCTGATTATGACTACACAATCTGGGCTGATGGAAAGCTGCAGATTCAAGGCGATTTGATGGAGTACATTAATACATACACTGAGGGTGCGCCACTATTATGTTTCAATCATTATGTCAGAGATGATCTCTATGAGGAAGCGGAAGCATGTGCTTCCATCAACATAGATGACCCGGTACTTATTAGAGGTCAGATAGAAAGGTATCATGAAGAAGGATTTCCGGAACATTATGGTCTAATAGATGCTTGTTTGCTGATAAAGGATAACAAGAGTGAAGCACTTAAGAAAGCAATGGAAGACTGGTGGATGGAGGTTAAAAACGGTAGTAAGAGAGATCAATTAAGTTTCAGCTACGCGTTTTGGAAAAACAATGTAATATATGATACTTCGCCACTTCTATCTATTGATAATCCTATAGTTAAGACACATAAGCATACATTTTGATTGAGGATAGTAAGTATGAATGTTAAGGAAAAACTGGCTGAATTGCTTAATGATGGCAGCCCTGAAAAAGCATATGATCTAATCTCTGCCAATTTGAAAGGCGAGATTCACAATCTGCAGGAGGATCCGGAATATTGTGCTCTTGCAGCATCTGCTTACATGGCGAAAGAGGATTTCTCAAGAGCTTTCGATATCATAACCATGGGCCTTCTTCGGGATAACAGGTACTATGAACTATATCTTATGCTTGGGGAATACTACGGCAGAAGCAACTTAAATCAGGCACTGCTTTGTTTCTTTCAAGCGCTGCTGTACTGTGAAGTGGAAGATGATAGAGAAATAATTCAATCATATATCGAAAGTATTGTTTCGCAGGGGGCATCAATCAGACAGGTTTCTATAGTTATAGTTTCCAGAAATCAGTCGAATTTTCTTATACCATGTCTCAAGGGAATAATAGATACAGTTCTTCCTGAGTTGTTTGAAATAATTGTTGTTGATGATAATTCGTCAGATGGGACGGCAGACAGATTGTCTGAGATCGAAGGAATAAAGTACTGTGTCAATGATGAAGAAATTGGGTATACAAGATCTGCTAATATAGGGATCAAACTTGCAAATCCATTTAATGATATTCTGCTTCTTGATGCTGATGCAGTTCTAGTTGATAATTCATTATTTTATATGATGCTGGGATTGTATGAGGATGATAATGCCGGTGTAGTAGGATGCCTGACTAATGACTTTATCATTGAGCAGAAAATGAGCATAGAAACATCGGATTTTGCGTGGGCTAAAGCTATGGCTGTGAATATAAATAGTCCCATGGCCGATGCCCTTGAGGATGCTATTTATGTATCTGATTTTACAATGCTTATAAGCAGAAAAGCGTTGGATAAGGTAGGAATGCTGGATGAGAGTTTTTCTCCACAGCTATATGAAGACAAAGATTTTTGTGTGCGAGTACATGAGAGTGGATTGTCTGTAATTCTCTGCTTTAACAGCTATGTATTTAAATTTGTAGATAGAAATCAAATCTATGAGAATTCTGATGTTAACGAAGAGAGAAATAAGCAGATGTTCATTGCCAAATGGGGATGTAACATAGATTATTCCAATTGCGCAAGGGATGGAATAATTGAGCTTATGAGTGCACATAAAGGAAAAGACATTGAAGTTTTGGAACTGGGATGTGCAATGGGAAGTACTTTGAGCAGAATAAAGAGGCTATGGCCTAATGCAAGTGTTCATGGCGTTGAGTATGTGGATTCGGTCGCTAAGATAGGAACTTGTATCCATGATATTATCCAGGGAGATGTTGAATCCATGGAGATACCTTATAAACATGGGCAATTTGATTACATCATTTGTGCTGATGTTTTAGAACATCTTCGAGACCCGGAAAGCGCGATTAAAAGGTTCATACCGTATCTTAAACCCGAAGGACATTTTATTATTAGCCTGCCCAACATCAGGCATTACGCAGTTATTGAAATGCTGGCTCTTTTAGGAAGATTCGATTACAGTGACTCGGGGATACTTGACAGTACACACCTGAAATTCTTTACCAGGGATACTGCAAAAGAGATGATCGAAAGAGCCGGTCTTAAAGTTCTTGATATTCAAAGGAATTACAATGGCCATCCCGAGGATAATGAGTTTATCACCAAGCTTTCTTCTTGTTTTAATATTATTGATCCTAATGAACTTAAGGTATTCCAGTACTATTTCCTCGCAGCTAAGAGGCAGAATTGTTGATATAATCGACTATCTGAGCAACAATATCTGAATATACTCTTACCCCAAAAGAATTAATTGAACCATTGAAGTCAGACTTATCCTGTATAAAATCGGAGACTTTAATGGTTCTTACTTTGGGTTGATCCTGAGCGAAATCGCAGATGACAGGATTAATCATGCTGTGAAGATCTGCTAGTTTTGCGTCTTTAGAATTTGCTTCAAAGACATTGTTCTCAGCTCCAAGGAGGAGGATAATAGTCGGATTTCCTTTGGTGCTGTAACACAATTTCTCAAGAGTCTCAAACATATATGCAAATCTGCCATCACCATCTTCATCCCATATTTCATAATCCTGTTGAAGAAGACTGTATATTATGACGTGATATCTTCCGTCATACAGCTTTGTTGGAAGCGGGTCATCAAGAACTGAACAGCCTGAGCAGTATTCTGTCGTAAGAACTCCGCCAACTAAATAATCCTCGATGGGATGAAGGCTCTTTTCTCCTTTAAGAAGAATTCGGATATTGCGGTTTCTGGAATTATCCACCATGATAGCGCCTGACATGTCTACGGCTATATTTGGAATTTGCTTGTGTGCATACAGATCCTCTGTTGCTGGTGTGCATATATCAAACTGCGGACGACAGAGCTTGTCATAGATATAATGATCTATGCCCATTCCGGTAATTCGCCAGGAGAAGGCAAAGCAGAGCATTTTGGATTCGCGCTGGTCGTAACAGTAGAAACCAACGATGCCATAATTATTATACTTATCTTTGGCAGTAATGTAAGCACAGTCATTCCAATCATTTGATGCCAGCTTTGTTATTCTGGATGTACTCAACTGTTCGCCGGTATAGTTCATCAGATAGGATTCCGATAAAAGATTCTCTATTTCTGCTGCCTTTTCGAGGCAGTTTTTGTTGATGCAGATGGAGATATTGCTGTCGTTGTAGAAGTCGAGGTCGGAACTGAAGTCTTTGCATAGCCGCATTTTCTTTTCCAGAATGGCCAGATCGTAGGCGGCCTTATGGGCGGGGTCAGTGGCTGGAGTTCTGGAAAAATGCGCACATAGGTAGGGAATAATGGTTGTATCTTCGTTTTTGAGCTCAGGGAACATAAGGAAGGTGTTTACCCTGAACATGTCATCTGAGCTTATGAGTAGAATATTCCTGTCATATAGCCCGTAGGCTTTGATCCTTGCACGAAGATTATCTCTGTTATAAACGGTACTCATGATGCCCCAATTTTCGAGATGGTCAGCTACCACTTCGTTATAAACAGCAGAATCCCAAATGACTAGTTTAATCTCGTCAAAATCGCATTCATCGTATTTGTGAATGCGACTGATTTCATAGGCTCCATGCCTGCACAGTTTTGCAAGGGTTTTCTTCTGATCGTCCGAAAGCGACGGCAAGACTCTATCGTCGACTATGATCAGATCAAGTGTTGCCTCGCCGATAACCGAAGAGGCATCTTCTACAGTCCTATAGACAGTCTCTGTTCCTGATGCGATATCAAAAAGAATCGGATCGGTTTCAATACCGCAAATAGTGGTCTTGGAGAAAAGACTTCTTATAGCTTTCATCTCAGCTCCGATTCCGCATCCAAGATGAAGGACATTAAAAGACGAATCACGAGGGAATGGAATCTGTGAGATAACAGCGCCGCATGGATATGCGTAGTCAACAATATCGAATCCGTATTTTTGTATAAAGAGGTCGTGATGTTCAATTGCCAGATGGTTTAGGCCACTCTTTACAAAGCTGGCACTGCCAACGTGATAAATAAAACTGTCTCTTGAAACCACAAGTCTGTAACCGCGCTTTAATATCTCGATTGAAAGAGCATCATCTTCATAGTATCCCGGAGCAAAGTCTTCATCAAATCCGCCAATGTCATCCCAGACCTTTCGGCGGATCAGCATTGCAAATCCGTTTAAGCGAGTTTTTTCTACATAGGCGTCAGCTTCAGGAGAGTTCAGACTGTTCCCGAATTTGAGATACTCTTCTGTTGATGAAAAGACTACATGATATTCCTGTCTGTTACCGGCATAGTTGGACATGGCTCCTACAGCACCTACATCGTCATGGGACGCAAGGTAGCCGGTCATCTTCGGAATGGCATTGGCTGTCATGACGGTATCGTTGTTAAGAAGGAATACATCGTAGGTTTCATATTCAGTTCCTACGGTGGCAGCAACCGCCTGGTTGCAGGCAGGACCAAACCCCACGTTGATATTATTATGTATGAAAAGAATGTCCGGCTGAACAGAAAGCCATTCTGCAATTCCATCAGTGGAGGCATTGTCAACTACAACAATCTTATATGAACCAGCAGGCTGAGTTCTCCTAAGACTCTCAATATTCTCCTGCATAAGTCTGTTGGCGTTATACGAAACTATTACGATCAGGATATTGTTTTGTGACATAGTAGTCTCCTTTTGTACATATAAAATACTCTTTTACACAAACTATTATACTAAATAAAGTAACTTGATGGATATAGAACTATTGATGAATATTCCTTGTTTTCTTTGCGTGGCATCGATATATAGACTATAATTAGTGTATAAACAACACAAAAAGGTGATAATGCCATGGAGAATAATACTAATCATTTTGACACTTTAATAGTTGTAACACCGAGTGATTGTGAGAGATTGCTGCCTCTTTACCCAAGGGTTATAGAGAATATCACTTACGGCGATCTATGCTTTATAGGAGCAAAGGGAGTTGGAGACATCGTTCAGAATGAGCTTGCTATAAAGGGGCATGTGAAGTGGGTGGATGAGAATGAGCTGGTACCATTTGATGATGTTCACAGATGCATGGCAGCACATCTGGCTCCTGTTATAGGTAATGAGCCCCTTCCAAGAGGCGTGACCGGTTGGTATTATCAACAATTTCTCAAGATGCAATATGCCTTCGTGTGCGAGGATGAGTACTACATGGTTTGGGATGGAGATACAGTGCCCTGCAAGAAGGTAAATATGTTCAGCGAAGAGACCGGGCAGCCTTATCTTGATCTTAAGCATGAGTATCACCTGGAGTATTTTGATACCATGGCAAAATTGCTTCCAGGCTTTAGAAAAGTCATCGAGAGGTCTTTTATCTCAGAACACATGTTGTTTAAGTGCGACATAATGAAGAGGCTTATAGCCGACATTGAAAAGAATGAAAACATTCCGGGAGAGAAATTCTGGGAGAAAATCATAAATGCAATTGCTCCGGAAGTCATATATAACTCAGCCTTTAGTGAATTTGAAACCTATGGCACTTATGTTGCGCTGAAGTATCCTGATGTCTACAAATTGCGTGAATGGCACTCCTTCAGGCTTGGCGGATCATTCTATGGAATTGACACCATAACTGACGGAGACTTCAAGTGGCTTAGTGTGGATTTTGATGCAATCTCTTTTGAAAAAAATCAGAGTGTGTTGGAGGAAAACAAGGGATATTTCGATAATCCGGAAGTTCAGGCCAAGATATCAGCTAAAAAGCTCGTTCAGGCTGTTCAGATGGAGTATCAGGACGCTTACAAAGAGGTGTGGGATGACGATATTACCGCTAAAAATGCCAATGTGAGAGTCGGGGGATATGGCCAAAGCCAGGGAAGTGTAGGCAGGACGCTGATAATTGTGGTTAAGGACGGAGATGATGAAAAGCTGGACTTTACTCTGGGAAGTATAAATGAGGTGCTAAACCCGGATACTTACATGGTGCTCAGTGTTGATGAGAAAAGCGAATGTAATGAAGCTGTGGCGGCAAGTGTTGGGACAGAGTATGAAAATGCGGATATTCTTCTGCTGAAATCCGGGGTATATCTGGTTTTCGATTCGCTCTACTTTTTGAGGGATGAACTGCATTCTTCAGAAAGCAGGGGAGCTGTAGGCAGTATGTCCAACAAGGCAGAAAATGAACAGAAGACGAAGGTTAAGTTTGACACTTCTGAGGAATATATAAAGTACGGTGAAAGGGTGAATGTTCCAAAAGAAAATGCCTGCATGGAAAGGGGAAATCTCTCTGATTTCTGTATGCTCATAAGACGCGATGTTTGGGAAACGGTTGGAGGTATCAGCGAAAACATAGATTCTCTGGCACTTTCTTTGAAGATATCGAATGCGGGATATACATTGGGAATCGTAAAGAACAGCTTTGTTTATAGGATCGATTGATGCTGGTAAAACAATATGCTTGAGTTTGACAATACTTTTTTTCAAAGTGAAAAACGATGCGGATTTCATATAAGACCTATGATAAAAAAGCTCTGGGCATCCCAGATGGAAGTTTTATCATGGGTGGATGAAGTGTGCAATAAATATGGCATAAGATATATCATGTGCTATGGCTCTATGCTTGGGGTAGTAAGGCATAAAGGATATATTCCCTGGGATGACGACATTGACATAGGAATGCTCAGGTCAGATTACTGGCGCTTTCTTGAGGTTGTTCCCAAAGAGCTCCCCAACTATCTTTTTACATCATCTCTTTTACCTGGGGCGCAGACTCCTAAGGAAATGACCTTTAATATCAATAATGGAAACAGACTTGATACCAGTCCTGAGTTTCTTTCCAGATTCCATGGCTGCCCTTATGCTACCGGAATAGACGTGTTTGTGTTTGACAGGGTTCCGCAGGACCCTGATGAATATGCGTATCAGGACAGACTTATCAGGATATTGGACAGGCTTTTGATGCTTCAGTGGGATGTTGATGATGGCAGTATTTCTGAGGAAGATTATCAGAAATACCTGGCATACAGAGATATTATAAGAACAGAGCTTGGCTATACTTTTAACGATGCCGAGCCTGCATCGACCCAGATTCTTAGACTCCTGGATGTTGCGTGTTCTATCTGCGAGGACTGTGATTCACACAAAGTGGAAAACAGAGAGCAGGTAATCTATTACGGAGAAAAAGGCTTTCTGGAAGAGTATTTTATTGACAGAGTATATGTGCCTTTTGAGGGTATGATGGATGTCCCCATTCCTAGAGATTACGACAGGGTATTAAGGAATCTCTTTGGAGATTATCAGATTCCTAGAAAGTTCACATCTCAGCATGATTATCCTATTTATCACAATCAGAGAGATGCACTGTATAAGGCGTACAGGGAAAGAGGAATGGAGATTCCGGAGGAGTTTTTAGAGGATGAAGAAGTCACAACTT